>Ga0210400_10000025_pt1 | contig 277496 bp, 226 predicted proteins | sample IncBWH26MmetaG_FD_155456 | JGI IMG/M metagenome (GOLD analysis project Ga0210400, IMG submission 155456) | Forest soil microbial communities from Barre Woods Harvard Forest LTER site, Petersham, Massachusetts, United States - Inc-BW-H-26-M | ecosystem: Environmental > Terrestrial > Soil >... | reverse complement strand
GGTTCAATGCCAGCAAGGGATATGGCTTCATTCAGCGCCAGTCCGGGGAAGATGTATTCGTGCACTTCTCCGCGATCCAGGGAGACGGCTACAAGTCGTTGAACGAGGGTCAGGCCGTTGAGTTCGAAGTCACCAAGGGCCCCAAGGGTCTGCAGGCTGCGAACGTAACTAGCCTCTAGTCTGATAGGGCGAGCCGCGCGTCAAGCCGGTTCGCCCTTATTTTTTTGCCTGGACGAATTGCACGGTGATTTCCCCTTGTGCACCGCATCCGCATCAGGTAGCGCCGGCATCTTGCCGGCAAGGCGGTAATACCTGAAGCGGAACGCAGGCCGGCTGGAAGCCGGCGCTACCCCGCATTGCCTTAACAGGACCCCCCTAGTGGTATTTTCTAGCAGGTTCCGATACGCTTGCGCCTCATCCGGAGGCTCCGGACGGGGTGGAGATGCAGCCGACAAACGTCGATCCCTCACTTTACAATCTTGATCTGGCGCCAATTCCACAGGAAAAACGTTCCTGGGGCACGTACAACTACGCGTCGCTTTGGGTGGCGATGAGCGTGTGCATTCCCACGTACATGCTGGCGTCGGGACTGATCGCAGGTGGCATGAACTGGTATCAGGCGGTGGGGACGATTTTGCTGGGCAACCTGATCGTGCTGATCCCGATGCTGCTGAATGCGCATGCGGGCACGCGTTATGGAATTCCTTTTCCGGTGTTTGTGCGCGCTTCGTTTGGCGTTCGTGGGGCGAACGTACCGGCGGTGCTTCGCGCGCTGGTGGCTTGCGGCTGGTTTGGGATTCAATCGTGGATCGGGGGACAGGCTATTTATTCGATGCTTCGCATTGTGTGGCCCGAGGCTGGTAGATTTGCGGGCGCGCATTGGTTGTGCTTTTTCTTTTTCTGGGCGATCAACATGGTTGTGGTCTGGAAGGGCATCGAGACCATCAAGTTTCTGGAAGGGATCGGCGCGCCCTTCATGTTGATTGTCGGACTCCTGCTGCTCGGCTGGATTACGCGGAAGGCCGGTGGGTTTGGACCGGTGCTGCACACGGAAAGCAAGTTCCATTCCAACGGCGAATTCCTGCGGTTTTTTATACCAGCGTTGACGGGCATGGTTGGTTTCTGGTCCACCGTTGCGTTGAACATTCCGGATTTTACGCGCTATGCAAAGTCGCAGAAAGCGCAAATGGTGGGGCAGGCGCTGGGTCTTCCGACGGCGATGACGCTTTATGCCTTCATCGGGGTGGCGGTGACATCGGCGTCGGCGGTTTTGTTTGGCGCGCCGATCTGGGACCCCGTCGTTTTGCTTGGGAAATTTAACCAGCCGCTGGTTGCGTTTGTGGCCTTGATCGCGCTAATGGTGGCCACGCTGAATACGAATGTGGCGGCGAACGTGGTTTCGCCTTCGAACGATTTTTCCAACCTGCGGCCCAGCCTAATTTCGTTTCGCACCGGGGGACTGATCACGGGAGTCGTCGGCATTTTAATGATGCCGTGGAAACTGATGACCGATTTTAGTTCGTACATTTTTGGCTGGCTGGTGGGATGTTCCGCGCTGCTGGGGCCGATCGCGGGGATCATGATCTTCGATTATTATCTGGTGCGCGGGCGAGAATTGGTGCTGGAAGACCTTTACAGGCGTGGCGGCGCCTACGAATACAAAAGCGGGTTCAATGGAAAGGCATTGCTCGCGCTGGCAATTGGTGTGGCGGTTGCCCTGGCGGGTTTGCTGATTCCTTCCGTGCGTTGGCTGTATGATTATGCGTGGTTCGTGGGCTTTTTTGTGTCGGGGGGAATTTATTATCTTTTGATGCGGAAAACCCGTTAGCGAACTCGCGAATCAAACGGAAAAAGAGAAGATTGAAACAATTCGGGCGCGGTTTTAACCTTCCTTCATCCCGGTTCACCTGAACCAAGTGCGGATTTCATGAGTCGTCGGGAGGGTGTCTTGAACGAAAAGGCGATAGCGGCAGCAGGCCAGGAGGCTTTGGCTGAGGCTTTGCCGCCGCTGACGCGGAACGAGGCGCTGGTCGAATCCACGCGCTGCCTGATGTGCTATGACGCACCCTGCACGCATGCGTGCCCGACGCATATCGATATTCCGAAATTCATCAAGAAAGTCTCGACAGGCAATTTATTAGGGTCGGCGCGCACAATTCTGGAGTCAAACCTGCTGGGAGCCACCTGCGCGCGCGTTTGTCCGGTGCAAGAGTTATGCGAAGGCGCGTGCGTGCTGGGCGCGGAGCATAAACCGATCGCGATCGGGCGGCTACAGCGGTATGCGATGGACTTTTCCTACGCCCGGGGAATCGATGTTTTTTTGACGGCGAAGACCAGCGGGAAAAAGATAGCAGTGGTGGGGGCGGGTCCCGCGGGGCTTTCCTGCGCCGGGGAACTCGCCAAAAAAGGACACGATGTAACGCTGTTCGAAAAGCGCGATCTCGCCGGTGGGCTCTCGACGTTTGGGATTATTGGCCTGCGCGAACCTGTGGTCATTTCGCTGGCCGAAGTGGAGATGATTCAGCGCCTGGGCGTGCGGATTGAAACGCGCCGCGAAATCGGCACGGACCTGTCGATTGCCGAGTTACAGGCAAGATTTGAAGCGGTTTTTCTCAGCCTGGGACTTGGCGCGACGCCAAATCTGGGAATTCCGGGTGAAGAGAAGGTGATCGACGGGCTCGAATATATTGAGCAGAGCAAGCTGAACGGCTACAACCTGAAAATTGGGCGGAACGTGGTGGTAATCGGGGCGGGAAACACGGCCATCGACTGCGCGACGATTGCAAAACGATGCGGCGGCGAGCACGTCACGATGCTTTACCGACGGACCGCAAGCGAGATGACTGCGTATCCGCACGAATATGACTTCATCAAGAAAGAGGGCGTGCGGTTTGAGTTTCTGGCCCAACCGGTGGGGATCCGCGTGGAAAAGGGAATTGTGGAAGGAGTCGAGTGCGTGCGGATGAGTTTGGGGCAGAAAGACGCGTCGGGCCGCCCAGCGCCACGGCCTATGGAAGGATCGCACTTCGTAATTGCGGCCGATCAGGTTGTGAAAGCGATCGGACAGGAGAAGGCTTCGCTGGCCGCGCGGCTGAATCTGAAAACACAAAAGGGCTATATTCAGGTGGATGAGAAGTTCCAGACCAGTTTGCCCGGGGTTTATGCGGGTGGCGATTGCATTCGCTGGAATGGGGCTGCATCCACGGTGATGGCGGTGCAGGACGGAAAGCTGGCGGCGCGGGCAATACACGAAAGGCTGGTGGGGCATGGCTGATTTGCGAATAAATTTTGCGGGAATTCGATCGCCAAACCCGTTCTGGCTGGCTTCCGCGCCACCGTCGAACTCCGGGATGCAAGTGCACCGCGCGTTTGAGGCGGGTTGGGGTGGCGCGGTGTGGAAGACGATCGGGGCACCGGTGTTGAATGTATCCAACCGTTATGGGGCGTGGCACTACGGCGGGCAGAAGATGCTGGCGATCAACAACGTGGAGCTGATTTCGGATCGCCCTCTGGAATTGAACTTGCGCGAAATCGCCGAGGTGAAGCGGGCGTGGCCTGACCGCGCGGTGATCGTATCGGCGATGGTGGAATCGAAGCCGGAAGTCTGGCACGAGATCATCAAGAAAATTCAGGATACCGGAGCGGACGGGATCGAACTGAATTACGGCTGCCCGCATGGGATGAGCGAGCGCGGAATGGGAAGCGCGGTCGGGCAGGTGCCTGAATACTGCGAGGAGATTACCGGCTGGGTGATGCAAGTGGCGAAAATTCCTGTGATCGTGAAGCTGACGCCCAACATTTCGAACATCGTGATGCCGGCGCGCGCGGCGGTGGCTGCCGGGGCGGATGCATTGTCGCTGATCAACACGATTAATTCGATCATTGGAGTGGATCTGGATACGTTGGAGATCGTTCCGAGCATTGGCGGGAAAGGCGGGCACGGGGGCTATGCGGGGCCCGCAGTGAAGCCGGTTGCGCTGAATATGTTGTCGGCGCTCGGGACGGATGAGGTGGTATCGGAATCGAGGCTGCCGATATCAGGGATGGGCGGGATTTCGACCTGGTCGGACGCGGCGGAATTTTTGTTGCTGGGCGCGAGCAGTTTGCAAGTGTGTACCGCGGTGATGCATTACGGGTTCCGCATTATTGAGGATTTGTGCGACGGTCTTTCGAACTGGATGGATGAAAAGGGATTCAAGACAATCAGCGATGTGGTTGGAAAAAGTGTGCACCGGGTTTCCGATTTCAAGAATTTTGACCTGTCGTTCAAGGCGGTGGCGAGGATCGATCAGCAGAAATGCATTCGCTGCAACCTTTGTTATGTGGCGTGCAACGATACGGCGCACCAGTGTATTGACCTGGTCGCGAAGGATGGAAGCATCGTGGCGCCGGGGAGCTACGACGTGCGATCGAATGGAAAAGAGGAAGCGGTGCACACACGCCCGAGCGTCCACGTGCGCGAAGAGGATTGCGTCGGCTGCCGGTTATGCTTCAATGTATGCCCGGTGGAGAGCTGCATCAGCATGGTGGAAGAGCCGTCGGGCCGGCCGCCGGTGACCTGGGACGAAATAACGCAGAAGCAGCCGGAAGTCACCGAAGACTGGGAAAAGATGAAGGCGTACCGGGAAAAAATGGGCATTCACATTCACTGAGAGCGGGGAAGTGTCCGATGGCTTTGCTGATCAAGAACGGAGAAATTGTCACCGTCGGTGCGCGGGAACGTGCGGATATTTTCGTGGAGGACGAAACGATCACCCGCATCGGAAGGAATCTGGATGCGCCTCCACGTACGGAGACGATCGATGCCAGCGGCAAGCTGGTTTTTCCGGGGTTTATTGATCCGCACGTGCATATCTATTTGCCGTTCATGGCGACTTTCGCGAAGGACACCCACGAAACGGGCAGCATCGCGGCGTTAATCGGCGGAACGACGACGTACATTGAGATGTGCTGCCCGAACCGGAACGATGACGCGCTGAAGGGTTACGAGCTTTGGAAGTCGAAGGCGGCAGGGAAGAGTGCCTGCGATTACGCCTTCCACATGTCCGTGACCAAATTTGTGAAGGAAACACCGGGCCAGTTGCGGGAAGTCGTGGCTGATGGAACCGCTTCGTTCAAGATTTTTCTCTCTTACAAGAATTTCTTTGGGGTAACCGACGAAGAGATGTATCAGACGATGCGGTTGGCGCGGCAATTGGGGGTGATCGTTACGGCTCATTGCGAGAACGCGGAACTGGTGGCGCAACTGCAGCAGAAATTGCTGGCCGAAGGAAAAACCGGCCCGGAATGGCACGAGCCGAGCCGGCCCGAATCGGTGGAAGCGGAAGGAACGTGGCGATTTGCGACGTTTTTGGAAAACACGAAAGCGACGGGTTATGTGGTGCATTTATCGTGCGAACCCGCACTGAAGGCAGCGCTGGCGGCGAAGGAGCGCGGAGTGAAATTATACATCGAATCCGTGATTCCACATTTCCTTCTGGACAAGACCTGCGCGGAGAAACCCGGAGTGGAAGGCATGAAGCACGTGATGTCGCCGCCGTTGCGGGCGAAGAAAAACCTGGGCGTGCTGTGGAGTGCGCTGGACCGCGGTTTAATCGATACCGTCGGCACGGATCACTGCCCTTTCGACACGGAGCAAAAAGTTCTGGGGAAAGATGCGTTCACCAATATTCCGAATGGCATCCCTGGAATCGAAGATCGAATTAACCTGCTCTACACCTATGGAGTGAAGCGCGGGCGGCTGGAAATCGAACGGTTCGTGGATGCAGCGAGCACGCGCCCGGCGAAGCTTTTTGGGCTGTACCCGCGAAAGGGAACGATTGCGATCGGCAGCGACGCGGACCTGGTCATCTACGATCCCGATTATCAGGGCGTGATTTCGGCGAAAACGCATCACGTCAACAACGATTACAGCGGGTTCGAAGGAATGGTGATCGAGGGGCGGCCTTCCGTGGTTACGGTGCGGGGGAAGGTGCAGGTGCGCGATGGAAAGTTTGTCGGGGAACGTGGCCGCGGGCGTATGCTGAAGCGGGAGCCTTGCTATTTCTAAACGAGACGCGTCATGAGTCTGAATCCCAAACGAACCGTTGCCGAACTGAAGGAACTTCGCGAGTTGACTGGCGATGAGAATGGGGCGCAGCGGTTGGCGTGGACCGATGTGTGGCAAAAAGCACGAAAGTGGTTCGCTACGAAGCTTGTGGGGCTGCCGATTGAGCATCATTATGACGCCGCCGGAAATAACTGGGTGACGTTGCGTGGGGCTTCCGAAAAAACTCTGCTGATCGGGGGGCATCTGGATTCCGTTCCGAACGGCGGGTGGCTTGACGGAAGCTTGAATGTGCTTGCCGGGCTCGAAGTGCTGCGCCGATTCGCGGCTGAGTTTAGGGGCAAGCCTCCGGTGACAATTCGGTTGGTGGACTGGGCCGATGAAGAGGGCGCGCGATTCGGGCGTAGCCTGCTGGGTTCCTCTGCGTTTGGCGGGACGCACAGCATCGCCGCCGACCGTGTGCGCACCGATAAAGATGGCGTGACGATGGAGGACGCACTGCGGCGTTGCGGCGTCCACATCGATCATTTTCCGGAGGCGGAAAAAGAACGCGCAAACGCGGCGGCATACATTGAGTTGCACATCGAACAGGGGCCTGTGCTGGAAAAGTTGGGTTTGCCGCTGGGCGTGGTGCTGGGCACGAAGGGAGTGGAGCGGCACGCAATAACGTTCCACGGGCAGGAGGCGCACTCTGGCGCCACGCCGATGAAGCAACGGAAAGATGCGCTGGCCGCAGCGGCAAAACTTGCATTGGAGATCAGAAACATTGCGGGCAAACATCCGGATGCGGTGTGCACGATGGGCAGCCTGAAAACGTTTCCGGGAATTGTCACGGCGGTAGTAGGGCGGTGTGAAGCCACACTGGATCAGCGGGATTTGGATGCCAACGTGCTCGAGCAGATGTACCGCGAGGCGCAAGAGGCAAGCAAACGATTTGCGAACGAGGAAAATTGTACGGTGGAATGGTCGCGCATCTGGAGCATCGAGCCGATCCCCTTTCACACGCATCTGATCGAACTTTGCGAGCAGTCGGTCCGCGAAACTTCCCGCAGCTCGCACCGGCTTCCCTCGGGCCCCTTGCATGATGCGGCGGAGGTTTCCCGCGCGGGCATTCCAACGGTTATGATGTTTGTGCAATCATTGGGCGGCATCAGCCACAATAAGATTGAGGACACGCGAGAAGAGCATTTGGAAATGTCGGTCGTTGCCCTGGACAGGCTGGCGGCAAAAACGGTGGATTGGATTTTGAAAGCAAACTGATAGAGCTGGAAGGATAATCGACCATGGACGCCAAATCTTTGAAAGTAGTTCAAGAAAATCGCGACTATACGATGTTTTCGTGGTCGGTGCAGGGCGCTTCGAATCCGATTCACATGAAGCGCGGGCAGGGCGTCTGGTTCTGGGATGGCGATGACCAACGCTGGCTGGATTTCAGTTCGCAACTGATCAATCTCAACGTCGGGCACCAGCATCCGAAAATGCTGGAAGCGATCAAGAAGCAGGTGGATGAACTTTGCTTCGCGGGGCCGAGTTTCGCCACCGAACCGCGCGGGACACTTGGAAAAAAACTTGCCGAAGTAACCGGTCTGGCGAAAGCGTTTTTTACGCTGGGTGGCTCCGAGGCAAATGAAAACGCTTTGAAAATGGCGCGGCTCGTTACCGGCCGCGACAAAATCATCACCCGGTATCGCAGTTATCACGGCGCGACTATGGGTGTGATGACCGCTTCCGGTGATCCGCGCCGCTTGCCGGTCGAACCAGGCATCCCCGGGATCGTTCGCGTGTTCGATCCTTATTGCTATCGTTGCCCGTTTGGCCAGAAGGTTGAAACGTGCCATCGCGAGTGTGTCAGCCACATTGAAGAAATCATTCAGATGGAAGGGCCGAACAACATCGCCGCGATCATGGTGGAAGGGATTACGGGATCGAACGGTTTGCTGGTTCCGCCGGACGATTATTACCCGAAGCTTCGAGCGCTTTGCGACAAATACGGCATTCTGCTGATTGACGATGAAGTGATGGCGGGATTCGGGCGCACCGGAAAATGGCTGGCCACGCAGCACTTCGGCATCAAGCCGGACATCGTTACCTGCGCCAAAGGCTTGACGAGTGGGTACATGCCGCTCGGTGCGGTAATCGTTTCGGACAAGATTGCGAATTACTTCGAGACCAACATGTTGTGGGGCGGGCTGACGTACAGCGGCCACCCGGTGTGCTGCGCGGCGGCAGTTGCCAACCTTCGTATTTACGAAGAAGAAAAGATCTTTGAAAATGTTGAGAAGCAGGGGCGATATCTCGCTTCACGGCTGGAAGCGATGAAGAAGAAATATGCCTGCGTGGGTGACGTCCGCTATAAAGGACTCTTCAGCGCCCTGGAACTTGTGAAAGACAAGTCCACGCGCGAACCACTGGCTCCGTTCAACGGAACCAGCCCGGAAATGGGCAAGCTTGCCGCGCATTTGAAGTCGCAGCATGTGTACGCGTTCAGCCGGTTTAACATGCTCTGGGTGTGCCCGCCTCTCGTGATCACCGAGGAGGAACTTCGCCAGGGGCTTGACATCGTTGAGTCGGCGCTGCAGGTGGTGGACGCGTCAATGGGCAAGGGCAGCGTGGCGCAGGCGGGCGAGCCTGTGGCCGCAAGATAGTACGACGTTCTGATCGCCGTCGCCAAAAACCCGCGCAGCGTTTGGATCAGCTGCACGACGCGGAATCGCGGCAAACTCTATTCAACCTGCGCTTGACCAATTGGATTGGCGCACGCTTCTGAGCATGGGCATACGGCGCAGCGCAACTCTGGCGTGAAACATTCGTGCTTTGGCCGCGGCTATTGAGATTCCCAGTATTTGGGCGGTCTCCTTCACGGAGAATCCGCCCAACTGATGGACCTCGACGACTTTTCTGCTGCGAGGCCGCAAACGGCCGATCGCCGCGCCGACAATCTCTCTCCGTTCGTGGATGCGGTAATTCTCTTCGGGGTTAGGCGCCCGGTCCTGGATCTCGAACCGAGGTATCGACTCCGAAGCCGGATTAGGTTCGTCCATGGGGATTTCGCGAATTCCACGTTTCTTGCGCAGCTGCCCCAGCGCGGAGTTGATGGCGATGCGCGTGAGCCAGGTGGCAAAGCGCGAACGCTCATCGAAATTGGTGAGATGGATGAAAGCGCTCATGAAGGAATCCTGCACGGCGTCTTCCGCGTCCTCTTTGTTGTGGGTAATCCGAAACGTGACCCGGAGAATCATTTCGGCGTGGCGCTCGCAAAGGACGCCGAAGGCCGCTCCATGTCCATTTTTCGCGGCCGCGATCAGTTTTCCCTCGCTCCAATGTTCAAGGTCAACCGGCGTGCTCGCTGCGTTGCCTTTTGCCCGGCCCGCGTCGATCGAATCGATTTTCATCGCCTGCTCCTTGAGCCAGGTTGTGGCTCCAACGCACTGGTAATTCACTCCCTCGTTTGCCTCATGCACTTCCGGATCTACCGCGGACAATTTTCGGTTCGCACTGCACCGGCTTCGCAACCGGCGAGATTCCTGACTGGGCCACCGCCGTTGAATCGGCTTTCTCGCCGACTCAAGACAATGACCAGGGCCAATTTGTGAAGTGCGAATAGCCCCTCTGGCTCCTCGAAAAGTTCGACTGCGAATCGACTGCTAAGCACAAGAACCATGAACTCTTGGCACACCGATTTCCTCAGCTGCAGGATCCCGGGGTATGTTGTGAGGCCTTAGTTCCGTTAACTGAGTGCGTTTCCCTAAAGCAATGAGCCACACTCACACACAAGCATTGCAACGGCACGGCCATTCGCAAGTTGTTGAAAGGAAAGGATTAGTGTGTGGATGAAGGTCACGAAAATTCGGGACGTGACGAATACTCGACACTCCGCCGACACTTGGTGCGGTTCAGGCGACTAATTGCGCTTGTGGACTCTAAACCGCTCGATTTCTAAATCCACGGTTGATCGCGGATTTCCAAGCCTGGGAGAGGCCCCGCTTGGCCGCCCACTGTTTACCTGGAGGTAGCCTGAGCCGCTTGGATGTTCCCTTCTCCTGCTGCGTGGGGCTGCGAGAGGTGCGCAAACTTCCGGTCTGCTGGACTGCTAATCAATGGCAATCCAAACGTGATCAGAAAACGAGTCCGGGAACGGAAATCAATCGGCTTCTACGGGCGACTCCATGCCAACTCGGTTCCCCCCGAGCAAATTTCGAGCGCAGTTGGATCCACGAAGGAATTGACGATTCAAGAAAATTCGGCAGGAGTTTAAAAGAATGTCAAAAGCGCACGACATGATACTCCGGTGCGAGTTTCGGATTTATTTTTATCGAAAACGCTCATCTTCCAAATTGTGGATTGTGCTTCGTGGATTTATAGCTGCCTGTAATTTTTCAGCGATCGCCCGTTTCGAGGCGAGCAAATAATTTCATAATGTCCAATACACAAAAACTGACAAAAGCGACGACAAAAGTGCATTCCAATTCATGGCGCGAGCAGTTCTTGAAAAAACTTTCAGGAGGCGCGTAACTTTCGTATAACCCGCCCCATCTAAAATGTCGTACACATCATCAGAATTCTTGGTACAGACTCTGGGGAGAGCGAAACCACCGAATTCCGAAAGAAATAAATAAAAATGAGCAGTAATTGAACATCTCGTTTGCGAGGTGAGCGGATGGGTGTGGAAAAAACTGGTTCAGCAAGCGCGGAACAGAGATTCAGGGGACTTGTTTTCCAGATTTGAGCGGCGAGTTCGCCCAGGACTCAAAGCCGATCAAAACGAGGCGACGCAAGCAAAAAGGCGGCGCTTCGGCAATTAAGGAACTCCATGCGATCGCTTTATGAAATTCGTCGCATAGGTTCAAGACCAATCAAGGGAGAAAGCAAGAATGAGGTTCAGATCGACAGCTGCAGTTGTGTTTGGAGCGCTTTTCATGCTCATTTCAAGTGCCCGTGCCGACGAACGCGCCGCTCAGGAAGTCTCGGTGCAGGGAACGGGGTTTTTCACAAAGGACTCGAGCAGCAACGTGGTCGATCAGCACACCACGAACTCGGGAGGAATCGTTGTAAGCTACCGCTATCATTTTAACAACTGGTTCGCGGCCGACGTCAGCTATGGCTGGACACGCGATACTCAACAAAATAACACTCCCGGCGGCTCCTTGAGCGTGCAATCGAACGTACACCAGGCCACGGTTGCCGGTGTAGTGAAACTTCCCTGGAGGACAGAACGATTCAACCCCTACGTTCTGGCTGGCACCGGTGCGTTGGAGTTTGCGCCGACGCAGAGCGCGGGAGCGACCGTGCCTGGAGCGGGGAACCAGGCGAAAGCCGCCTTTGTCTATGGCGGCGGTGTTGACTACGACTTCACCAAGCACATTTCGTTCCGCATGGAGTATCGTGGGTTCGTTTACGGGCGTCCCGATTTCTCCGTGAACGCATTGCGCACTGGCCTGACAACGAACACCGCCCAGCCATCGGCTGGCGTGGTCTACCGCTTCTAATTTCGAGGGAAAAGAAGCCTGCTGAACATCCAGCGCAGCGCGAAACTGGCGTGGCGCTGGATGTTTTTTTAGTTGTAAGAACCGCAGCGACGACCGGCTATTCGGAACGAGGCGGCCCGATCGTGGTTTGAAGTTTCTGGAATTCCTGCATTTCATGCTGCGCTTGCGCGGCCTTGCCTTGTTTCCGATAAAGCCCGGCCAGCCCGAAATGCGCCTGCGCCGCGAGCGAGGTGTTTTTTTCGATTTCGAGTAGTTTTAGCCACGCTTTTTCCGCCGCCGCGGCGTCACCAGTCAGCGAGGCCGCTTTTCCCAAGGAATAGAGGGTTTCGGGCATATCGGGCTTCAACTCATTCGCTCGCTTTAGCTCCGGCAGGGCATCGCCGGCTTTTCCCTGCTGAAGCAGGGCCCCACCGAGGCGATAGGCGGCCTCGGCGTTGCCCGGTCGCAATTTGCACTCTGAACGAAATTCGGCTTCGGCCTTGGGCCATTGCGCGGAATTTGCATAGACCTGGCCGAGTTCGAGGTGAAGTCCGGGTAGGTCCGGCCGCAACCGCAGCGCCTCCTGATATTCCTTTTCGGCTTGGGGCATTTGGCGGAGGACGAAGTAATTCTCCGCAAGCGCCTGGTGAGCGCGGGCAGAATCCGGGTGCGCGGCCAGTAAATTATCAATGGCGCTTTTGGAAAGCAGCCCGCTTGCATGACCGAGGTAATACAACAGATCCGGATCGCCGGGACGCTGTGCAAGCGCGGCAGTGAAATTCGAAACAGCCTCCGTCAACTGGCCGGTCTCAATCTGTGCGATTCCCAGCGCGTCCAAAGCGCCGACCCGCTGTAGGTGTGGAATTGCCTCCGCCGAATAACCCTGAGCCAAGAGCGCATAGCCGAGAAACTGGTGGGCGACCTGAAGATCGGGGCTGAGTTCCAGGGCGCGTTTCAGGGGAGCGATCGCCTCGCCATAGTTGTGGTTTTCCATGTAGGCGGCGCCGAGGTTGACGAATGCCTCGGCCAATTTCGGGTCGCTTTCCGTGGCCTTCCGAAATTCAGCAATCTCGAGCTCGACCTGGTGCTGCTTGCGCGCCTCAAGGCCTGCTTGAAGATGTTGCATCGCGTCGGGCGATCCGGCCTGGCCTGCAAACCACACAATCAAAAATAGATGAATCATGAACGCTCCGGTTCGCGGATGGAAAGGAATTGGTCGGCGCGAACGTCGTTTAGAATTTGCTTCGCTCCCGAAGGCCAGAGAATTTCAACGGTGGCTTTCTCCGAGGATCCCAGTCCGAAATGGAGGCGCTTGTCGTTGGCGCAGAGATAGCTTCCGGTGGAAGTCGCGACTCGCGTCTGGCCATTGACGCTTACGCGAGCGCCGTAGCCGTCTCGATTGCTGCGCGTGCCCTGGAGCAAAATAGTGAGCCAGTGATTTATTCCGCTGCCACGATTGAGAAGAAGGACGGGAGGGCCGCCGAGACAGGAAATTACGGCATCCATGCAGCCGTCGTTGTTGATATCGCCGAAGGCGACTCCACGAGCCGCGAGCGGCTTGGCGACACCCGATTCGACGCGTTCGAAATGTCCGTTGTGATTCAGAGCGAGCAGCGGGAGTTCCCTGTAGCGCAGGGAAGCATCAATATCCTGGACATTGTCGAGGACGTGGCCTTGGGCGACGAACAGATCCTTCCAGCCGTCATTGTCGAAATCTTCAAGGCCCACGCCCCAGCCGGAACTCATCGACGTCATCGCGCCTAGGCCGGCTTCCAGGCTGGCGTAGTTGAAATTGCCGGCGCCCTCGTTGTGATAGAGGCTGTAAATCTCGCGCGGCAACACAGTGACAAGAATGTCGGGCCGACCATCATTATCGTAATCCTGAAAGACGGTGCCCATACCCGACATGCCTTTTCCATCGGCAGTGAATGCTACGCCGGCGTCTAGCGCGCATTCCGTAAATGTGCCGTTACCGTTGTTGTGGAATAGATACTGCTGCATGCCATCGTTGGACACAAAAATGTCGGTGAAACCGTCTCCGTCGTAATCCGCGAAGGCCACACCGAGGGCGCGGCCTTTCTTGGCAGCCAGGCCGGAGCGCTCGGTGACATCCTCGAAAGTGCCATCACCGCGATTGTGAAAGAGGAGGCAGGTCGTCGCTGGGAAAGCGTTCGGCGGGCAGTAGGTATGCCAGTCCCCGCCGCAAATCTTGTTGTGATCGGCGTCCCAGTCCATGTAGCGGGTCACGAAGAGATCGAGCTTTCCATCGTTGTCGTAATCAAAGAAGCCAGCGGAAACGGACCAGCCTCCGCCCGCCACGCCCGCTCTGGCAGTCACATCCGTAAACGTACCATCGCCGTTGTTGTGGTAGAGGACGTTCTTGCCATAGCTGGTCACATAGAGATCGGCGTTGCCGTCGTTGTCATAATCTCCGACTGCTACGCCCATCCCGTAGTTGCCGTTGCCCGCATTGGCCAGGCCGGCGGCCTGCGTGACGTCCAGAAAGCTGCCGTCCCCATTCTGACGATAGAGGCGATTCCAATAGCGTGGATTGCTGCGCTCGAAATTTTCCGGAACGTGCAGGCTTTCGGTGATCCGGCCGCCGTTGACCATGAAAATATCGAGGAGGCCGTCGTTGTTGTAGTCGAACAGCGCGACGCCGCCCGGCATCGTCTCAATCAGGAATTTCCGCGGAGTGGGGGAATTCTGCAACAGAAAATCGATGCCGCGCAGGGGCTTTACTTCGAAGATAGGAGCCGCGGCGGCCATCGCCGCGAAATTGAGAAAATTACGCCGCGTAAGTTGTCGGCGATACATCTCGTTAATGGGCTCCTTGGGCCTGCAGTGACGCGGCGCGGCAATGCGCATTGTATTTTACTGTGAGGGAATAGGCTAACACGAAGAAGCGGCGGGAAACTCCGGCAGCGTGGAATCGAAGCAGTAGGCCCATTTCATTCGAAAAAAGGTCGCCCGGTATGAGTGCCTCCTCAGCATCCATACCGGGCGTCCCCGGGGTGGTGGTTAGAATATGAATTTCAATCCGAACTGGATCAGGCGTGGGTTGGTACCGGCGGCGGTGCTGGTAACCACGCCAAAGTTTGCGGATCCAACACTGGTGTTGGGCGGCGCAAACTGCGTGCGGTTGAAGAGGTTAAAGAATTCGGTCCGGAACTCCAGTCCCAGCCTGTTATCAGGGCCAAACTGGGTTCGCTTGAACAACGCAAAGTCAAAATTGTTGACACCTGACCCACGAAGTGTGGGATCGGTACGTGACTCGTTGCCAAAGGTGAAGTCCGCGGGCGAGACGAAGCATGCGGTGTTGAACCATTCATTGAGTTTATTGCCAAGTCCGCCTGATGGGGCACCCTTGCTGCAGCCGGAAACAAAGTTGGGGCGCGAACCTCCGCCGAATTGGGTGGTGTAGTTCGGGTTGCCGTTGGTGAAGACGAGCGGGAAGCCCTTCTGGAATACGGTCACGCCGTCAACTCCCCAGCCGCTGACCAGTTTGTCCACTGCGCCGGTGGCGTTGGAGATATAGCGCTTGCCATGTCCAAATGGGAGGTCAAGAACATAGCTGATCACGAGTCTCTGCGGGACGTCTTGCGAAGACAGGGAGCGCTCGCCCTTGAGGTTGTTGAAGTCCTGGATGCTGCCCGTGGCGGCTTCCAGCCAGTTGGTGAGGGTATCGGCGTTGGTGATTAATTTGGAGTTCGTGTAGGCAACCAGCAATGAGCCAGCACCTGCGAAACGGCGTTCGACAGTGAGTTGGAGCGAGTGGTAGATGCTGTCGTAGTCGCCTTGGCCGCCGAGCTTGAGGCCAGTGAATTGCGGATAGGGGCGGCTCAACTGGCCGACCGTTGTGGTCGGACCCGAGAGCGCAAATGCCGTGTTAGTGGTGGGATCGAAGAAAGGATTCGGCACCGACTGTAATAGCGTTACGCCAGTGGCGTCGCAACGCTTGCCTGTTGCCGTGACTTGTGCGGCGCACTGTGTCGCAGCGGAAGCCAGGAAGTTATCACCGATTTGATCGATCTGCGAGTCATAGAGCGCCAAGTGCGTGCCCTTGGAACCCACATAAGCCGCCGACACAAAGAAGTTCCACGGCAGGTTCCGCTGGATGTTGATGTTCCACTGCTGAATGTAAGCCGCCGGATGATCATGATAATCGGCGATGGTGAAGTTCTGGACAACCTGGGTTGCGTACATCGAAGTCCCAAGCGCGCCAAGTGTACGGCCAACAGGTGGCACAACCTCTGGGACGAAAGGAGTATTGATCGTGTTCACCGGGACCGTGCCATTGATCGTTCCTGTATAGGATGTGGTGGCGTCGTTTACGAAGTCATTGTTGGGGTTCAAGCCGAAGGAGACGTAGTTGGGTACCCAGAAGATTCCGTAACCGCCGCGAATGACGGTTTTCGCATCCCAGCTGTAAGCAAAGCCCAACCGGGGAGAAACGTTATCTTTGGGAAGGGGGATGTTGGTGCGCTGGCTGGTGTTGACTAGTGCAACGTCACCCTTCAAACCGGGAAGGCCGGGAACATTTGTCAGTCCAGCACTTACTCCGGGACTGGCGAGCCAACTTAGAGCGGTGGGATCGAACTCTGATTGACGGTTGAAACGCTCGGACCACGGACCTTGCAGCTCATAGCGCAGACCCAGGTTGAGGGTAAGTTTGTTGGTCAAACGGAAAGTGTCGTCAACATAGAATCCGCGATAGATCTGCTGTCCGGCAACCAATGCAGGTACGATGGCCTGGCCGAAGAAGTGATTCTCCACACTGCTCGGATTGTCTGCAAAACCGAGCATGAAATCGGCAAAGCTGAAGCTGGAGAAGCAAGAGAGGCCGGCACCGCAGAACGCGAATGCTCCGCTGCCGACGTTGGTCTGCGCGTAATTGTCACGCCCGATTTCCAACTGGAAGCCGAGCTTAACCGTGTGGCGTCCGCGCACGAGAGTAACGTTCGGGCTGAGGTCCCACTGCGTATTGCGGTCGGTGATAAAGCTCTGGCCCTGAGAGCAGGTAATGTTGTCGGCAAAGTTGAAGATGCACGGTGTGGGCGGCGTTCTGGCGCCGGAGGGAATGGCGGCGTTGTACTGCGCGGGCCATCCAATGGTGGTGAGGTCGAAACCCGAATTCTTTGGCGCACGATTATAGGCAAAGCGGCTAAGGCTGGCGTTGATGCCTACGATCGTGTTCGGCGTTACCGTCCAGTTATAGCCGAGTGAGGGCGCGGTGCTTTCGTACTTTTCCGAGCAGCGGTCCGCGCACAAACCTGTGCCCAGGGGATCGACCGGCAAATCCAGCACGTTCCAATAGGTGATCCGGAAGAAAATATGTTGATTATCGGTAATCCTCTGGTCCATGCGTCCAACCACTTGGTTCTGGTTACCGCCACCGCTGGTGGCTGTCGTGAAATTATTGGTGAAGAAGTTGTTGCCAATCGTCCCCGGCGTTCCGGTTCCGGTGGCTGGCGGGATAAACTTCAACAGCGCGAGGGACGTCGGATTGAGCCGGGCGGTGGGAATGATGTTGCCGGCAAACGGAGTCGGCGAACCCTTATAGTTTGGGCAAGCCACTGCCGTTGCTACCGTTCCGCCGCAGGGATCAAAGATTTGGTCGGTAAGATTCCCGTTCTTGTCCCTATCGGCGCATACTCCTCCCGGCCCCGTAAAGCCGGTCGCGCACAATGAAGAAAAGTCGCCGCCAGCGAAATTGGATTCGGTCTTGGGATCAGGAACGGTGGTGGTGAAAGCGGAACCGGTCCGAAGTCGGAATCCTTCCCAACTGAAGAACCAGAACGTTTTGTCCTTGCCGTTATAAACGTGGGGAATGATCAGCGGTCCGCCCGCATTCGCGCCGAACTGGTTTTGTGTGAACGGAGGTCTCGCTTGCCCGGCCTTGTTCAGGAAGAAATCGTTTGCGTCCAGCACCTTGTTGCGCAGATATTCGTAGGCTTCTCCGTGCAGCCCATTGCTACCCGATTTCGTACTTAGATTGATAACGCCACCGGAGAACTTGCCCCAATCCGCTCCCAGGTTGCTGGTCTGCACTTTGAACTCTTGAATGGAGTCCTGAGTAGGAATTACTACGGGCAGGTTGATATAGCCGATATTAAGCGGCTGGCCGTCCAGGTATTCAGCGCTTTCGTTGCCGAACGAGCCGTTCACTTGATAGTTTCCCCAGCCAAAGGGGTTTACTCCAACGGGCGTGCCGCCGGAGCTTCCCTGTGGGACAACCGCGGGAGCAAGGGTGATCAGATTGAAAACGTTGCGGCCGTTAAGGGGCAGTTCCGTTGCTTTACGCTCCTCAACCACTTGTCCAATCGAAGACGTCTCCGCCTGAAGAAGCGGCGTTTCACTGGTGACCTCAATGGTCTGATTCACGTCGCCCACTTGGAGGGTGACATCGATGCGAACAGACTGGCCAACCTCTACGATAAGTTCAGGGCGCGTGACACGCTTGAATCCAGTTTTTTCCGCAACGATGCTGTACCGGCTGGGCAATAGGTTGACGAAGGCATACAGACCGTCGGAGCCTGATTGGGCCACCCTCTTTTCGGTTGTGGCCAGGTTCGTCAGAGTTACCTGGGCATCGGCAATGGCCGCTCCCGAGGAGTCTGAAACGGTCCCAGCGATGGATCCGTAAGTGGTCTGGGCGGCGAGTGGCTTGCTAAAAAGGCCCGCGATACAAAGGCAGAGTGCCAATTCCAACACAGTTAAAACAACAAAACGCAAATTGTTCATCCCCCACGCTCCTCGTTTCCACGATTCACTGCGCGTCCTCACCGCGTCCAGCAGGCACACCACAACGGTGAAGCTCCGTTCGGTCGGCTCCAACTTTCACACCATGCCCTCGACAAAAGAGTGTTCTGCCAACTAGTACGAAAACATTAGTGGATGTGTACCAATCGCAGGGAGGTGTGAAGAATAAAGGTGAGAATTGAACTGGATGGGACAAGGATATCCAGCGGCGCAAGAGGCAAGCGGAGACTGGAGAAAAAAGAGCGTTTCAGGTTGAGACTAAGGATGATTGGCTTGGTTGCGAAGGAGGGCGTAGAGAAATGGTTTGCTTGTGGGCTTGTGGCTCCCGCCCCGCGGCTCGACGGTGACGAAGACGGCGTCGATCTCGGCCAACTGCTTGGGATCGTCGAATCGCATCACCCACCGACGGTTGGTTTCGTTGTCCATATAAAGAATACCCAGATTCATTGGCGAGGCAGATTCTCCCTGAGGAGCTTCACGCTGGCCCCAGACCTGGAAGGTGCTGGCATTTACGACTCCCGGCTGCCTGTCGAGATCGAAGGCGTAGAAAATGAGAGACTTTCCCTGGGTATAGAACACACGACCAAAAGGTTTTTGGGTGCGGCTGCTGCCATCCACGTCAAACACATCGGCGATGTAGAGCTTTCTTGCACCCATCAGTTCGCGGATGTCGCGGTCCGAAGTAAGGAACTGTTCGGCATCTTTCAAGCGGCGGTCCTGGTCTTTATTTCTTGCAGTGAGGTCTTCAATTTTTGATTCCAGGAAAGCGGAACGGAGAGATGCCTTGTCGCGTTCCGACCGCAGGCTCGCAAGCTCGGCCTGATTTTCACTGTAAGCCTGGGTCATGGCTTGCACTTTGGCGTTCAGTTCTTCGCGCTGCTGGGAGAGTTCCTTGAGTTGCGCCGCGGATTGGGCATTCTCCGCCAGCAACTCAGCGGAACGGCTCTCCATTTCGCGCAATGAGGACCGAAGTTTCGCCAGAGCTTGCTCCTTCTCAAGGCCTTCCGCCTGAAGTTGAGCGAGCTTTTTCTCCTGTGCGGAAAGCGATTCGTCCGCGATCCGCTTCTGCTCCAAAAGCTTTTGGGACTGGTCATCCAAGGCTGTGGACTTGGATTCCACAATCGGAAGTTTATGAGATTGAGCGCCGAGGTGATAGGCGCCAGACACCAGCGCCAACAAGAGGCCGGCTGCAATCGGCACGCCCATGTAAATTCGGAATTTGCTTTTTCTTGCAGATTCCGGCCGATTTGACGCTGGCAAGGGATTTTTCCGGTCGGCCGCGATCTGGTTCCCCATCCGCACGCTCGCAAATAAGCGGTCGCGTGCAGCGGAATCGTCCCACGTGGAGCGTGCGGGATTCGCCAGGTAGCTGCCGGCAAGCGCGGCCAGCCCCTCTGTCGTCAATATCTGGAATTGTGCGAATGCTTCCTGGCAAGATTCGCAATCTTGCAGGTGAACCCGGAGATCGGAGAGTTCCAGGGGCGCAAGGTTGCCCGATGCCGCCAGGGCACATAGTTCCTTATATTTCTCGTGTTCTTCGCCGCCGTCCTGAATCGTTAGCATCTTTTCGTTTCCCGAAGCCTCTGCACAAACGCACTCTTGCGCAGACGCTCCAAACCCCGATAAAAATAATGCCGAGTGTTGCCCAGCGGCTGGTTAAGCTTTCCGCTGATTTCCCTCAAGTCCAAGCCTTCGAAATAGAACAACTCAAGGGTGACGCGCTGGCTCTCCGGCAGTTCGTCAAAGGCCTTCTCGAGTTGCACGCGATTGAGTTTTGCACCTATCTCGCGGTCCAGGTCAGTCTCTCCCAACAATGTATCGCCAAGCGAGCCCATGTCTGTACCAAGGTAAAACCCTCTCCGTGCCAGATGGGCACGCCTGTCCAGCGCACGATGAAGGGCGATCTGGATGACCCAATTCTTCACCGTACCCTTTGCGTGATCATACAGGATGCATTTCTTGTAGAGGTGGAGAAAAGTGTCCTGGACAACGTCCTCGGCTTCGCCTCTATCACGCACGACACCCAGCGCGACGCGGAAGACAAGACGGGAGTAACGGTCGAAGAGGATCTCCAGGGCAGCAGCCTCGTTCCTCTGCAGGCGAACCATGGTTTCTTCGTCACTGGGAATAGGAAGGTCTGGTAATTCTGGAGGGGAGGCAGTGCGCTCCTGTCGCCTAGCCAAAGCAACAGGAAGCGTAAGCGCGCGTCGTTGCGGCGAAGTACTCATGGGTAGATCCCCATTAGACGGCCTGGTGGCGATGCCAGAGACAAGACGACCGTGGCACCGGAGAACTCCCCCGACGAAGCCCCGATGATGGGAGGACAATACACCAGGAGAGCCATGGATGAGAAGAAATTTCGATGCAGGCTAATGCCTTTCTTTCTGGTACAAAATCGCGCTGGAATGCGTACCTATTGTGATGGAGATAAGACTGCGCTTGAGGAAGCTCTAGAAAAGGAACTTCAATCCAAACTGCACCAGCCTAGGGTTCGTCCCGGTCGCCGTGCTGGTTACCACGCCAAAATTCTGGTTGTTGGCCGAACAGCAAACTGTGTTGGGCGGCGCGAATTGAGTCCTATTAAAGATGTTGAAGAACTCCGTGCGAAATTCCAGGCCCAACCGTTCATTACTTCCAAACCGAGCCCGCTTAAAAATCGCGAAGTCAAAGTTACTGATGCCCTGGGCTCTTAATCGGGGGTCCACCCTCGGCTCATTCCCAAACGTGAAATCGGGGGGAGGCGTAAGGCAAGCGGCATTGAACCATTCCGCAATACGTGGTGTGGAGCTGCCCGGAATCGTTCCGGAGCATCCTGGCACAATGTTAGGGCGCGAACCTCCCCCAAAAAGAGTCGTGCCGTTCACCTGGCCGTTTGTAAATACAAGCGGGAATCCGCGCTGAAAGATCGTCACGCCGTCCACACCCCATCCTCCCACTACTTTGTCCACCCAGCCCGCCGCGCCGGAGAGATATCGCCTGCCCTTACCAAAAGGAAGATCGAGAACGTAGCTGATGACCAGACGCTGGGGAACGTCTTGCGAAGATAGAGAGCGCTCGGCGCGCAAGTTATTGTTGTCCTGGATGGCTCCAACGGTTGGCTCAAGCCACGCTGTCTGCGTATCGGTATCGCTGATCAGTTTTGCGTTGGTGTAGGCTACGAGCAAAGATCCGGCATCGGCGAAACGTCGTTGCACCGTGAGCTGGAAAGAATGGTAGGTGCTGTAAAAAGATCCCTGGCCGGCGAGTTGCACGCTTGCGTACTGAGGGTACGGGCGAAGGAGTTGCCCGACTGTCGTCGTTGGCCCAACAAGCGCCAACGCCTGACCATTGACAAAAAAAGGATTCGGCGTTGATTGCACCAGGGTCACATTTTGCCTCGGATCCGGGAGCGAAGGGTTTACTTGCGCGGCAGCCTGTGCAAGCAATGCGTCCGAGATCTGATTGATTTGCTGCGAATACTGTGCCAGATGGGTTCCGCGGGAGCCCACGTAGGCTGCGGATACGAAGAAGCCGGCGGGAAGTTCACGTTGTAGGTCCAAGTTCCATTGCTGGACGTAGCCATCGGGGTGATTGGCCGGATTCACTTCAGTGATCGACTGCACGACCTGTGTGAGAAAGTGTTGCGTACCGGTGGTGCCGAGGCTGCGCCCCGGGGGCTGAGCGATGCCTGCGGGAAAGGGCAGGGCGATTGTATTGACCGGATGGGTTCCATCCACAGTTCCCGTATAGGTTGTCGCCCCGCCGTTGACCATATCGTTCAGGGGATTCAAGCTGAAAGAAACGTAGTTGGGTATCCAGAAGATTCCGTAGCCACTGCGGATAACGGTTTTCGTATCGATGCTGTAGGCAAAGCCAACGCGCGGGGAGAAGTCCAACTTTTTGAGGGGCAAGTTATTGCGTTGGCCGGGGCTGACGAGAAACGCGTCTCCAAGCAACGGGGACGAGCCCGGCGGAAGATATTGGTTCAAGTAGCTGGGCGCTGCCGGGTTGAAATACGACAAGCGGTTGAAGCGCTCCGACCAGGGGCCCTGCAAGTCGTAACGCAATCCCAGATTCAATGTGAGCCTGCTTGTAGCCCGCCACGAATCATCAAAGTAGAAGGCCCGATCAATCTGTTGGCCTGCGGTAAATGCGGGCACAACGGCTTGCGCAAAAAAATGATTCTCAAGGTTGTTGAAATTGTCCGCGTAGCCGAGCAAGAAATCGGCGAAGGAAAACCCCGTGCCCGAAACGCCGGGAAGGGAAGTGAAGCACGCCTGGCCGGAGACGCAGAAATCAAATGCGCCGCTGGCGATGTTGGACTGCGCATAGTTATCCCGTCCGACTTCCAACTGGAATCCAAAATGAAATTGATGATGGCCGTGCAGTATGGAGATGCCGGGCGAAAGATAATATTGGGTGTTGCGATCCTGAATGAAGCTTTGGCCCTGCGTGCACATGATGTTGTCGGCGAAGTTCGCGACGCACGGTGTCGGCGGTGTACGCATTTGGGCGGGCACGGAGGCGTTGTAACTCGCCGGCCAGCCGATAGAGGTCAGATCGAAATCTGTGTTCTTTGGGCTCCGATTGTAAGTGAAACGGCTGACGCTCTCGTTCAGTCCAACCACGGTCGTTGGGGTAACGCTGTAGGTGTATCCCGCGGCGGTCACGTAAGTGTGATAGTCCTCGGCGCAGCGGTCGGCGCAAAGCCCGGTTCCCAGCGGGTCGATCGGCAAGTCCAGAACATGCCAGTAATTGAAACGCAGAAAAAGCCGCTGTTTGCTCGTGATGCTGCGATCGAGCCGCCCGACAAACTGATTGTGATCTCCTCCCGTCGCCGCGGCCGTCGTAAAGTTGTTTGTGGTTGGGCCCAAATTCGTCGGAGCGGGCCAAAGATCCAGAAGCTTCGCAGAAGTGGCGTTGATCCGGTTTGCCGGGATGATGTTGTTCAAGAAGGGGGTAGGAGTGGCGGTGCTGCCAGGACAAGCACCCTGTGCGTTTACGATTCCTCCGCAGGGGTCGTAAATCTGATCGATGACAACGGGTTTGCCGCTGGCGTTCATGCCTCGATCGTTGCAGATACCCGCGGTAAATCCCGATTTGCAGATTTCCGAGAAAATGCCCAATCTCTCCTGAACGTCAGGCACTGTAGCGGTGAAGGGTTGGCTCGTCCGCAAACGGAAACCTTCGCCGGAAACGAACCAGAACGTCTTATTCCTGCCTCCAAAGTGAGGAATGTTCAAGGGCCCGCCGGCGTTGGCTCCGAACTGGTTTTGTACCCAGGGAGGCCTCGGCCTGTCCACCGCATTCAAGAAGAAATCGTTGGCATTGAAAATTTTGTTGCGGAGATATTCGTAGGCTTCGCCATGGATCGAGCTCGTGCCGGACTTGGTGCTGAGATTCGTGACTCCGCCGGAAAATTTTCCCCATTCCGGGCCGAGATTGCTGGTTTGCACGCGAAATTCCTGAATCGAGTCTTGCGTCGGAATTAAGATAGGCAGGTTGATGTAGCCGATGTTGAGCGGCTGCCCGTCCAGATATTCCGCGCTTTCGTTTCCAAAAGAACCGTTCACCTGATAGTTGCCCCAGCCGAACGGATTCACACCGACTGGAGTTCCTGTGGAACTGCCCTGCGGTACCACGGAAGCTGCCAATTCAATCAGGTTAAATACGTTGCGGCCGTTGAGCGGCAGTTCGTTGACTTTCCGCTGTTCCACCACGGTGCCGATGGTAGAAGACTCCGTATCCAGCGACGGCGCTCCTCCCCGTACGGTCACGCTTTCGGACGCGGAGCCAAGCACCATCTCAATATTAATTTGGAGTGCGTCCTGCACGTGCAGGATAAGGTCGGACTTGATGACCGACTTAAACCCGACTTTTTCGACTTCAATGCGGTAAGTGCCGGGCGGAAGGTTCGTTACGTAGTAGCTTCCTGTTTCGTTGGTAACCGTCTCATAGTGAACGCGAGTACCAGTGTTGATCGCCGCCACTTTCGCATTAGGGACGACTCCTTTGCTGGAGTCGGTGATTCGTCCCGTGAGAGAGGCATTCGTCGACTGCGCGTTCGAAGTTCGAACAAAAAGCGGGAGAATCGAAGCGAGGCAAAGAACGAGCAGGAGCGCGAGCCAAAGTCGTCTGCAATCGATGGGCGAAGCCGAAACCATTTCGGGAAGTTCCTCGCTCTCCAGAGCTCGCCTCGACTGGCTGGATAGTTAGCTCTCTTGTATCAGGTATTTAAGTGATGTCAAGGAGCCTGCATGGTGGGCTAGGGGGCAACGAATCAGCAGCCGTCCTGTTCCAATCCTCAAGAATCGTGCTAAATTTCAAAGAGTGCGCCCGTAGCTCAGCTGGATAGAGCATCGGACTTCTAATCCGAGGGTCGCGTGTTCGAATCACGCCGGGCGCGCCATTTTCCCCCAACAAAACAAACTGCTTAACGGAAATAGCGAAAAGGCCATTGCTGCACTTTGGTGCAGAATGTCCGCGGAATGTCCGTGTCCGTTAAATCAAAACGAGTTTTGCAGTTCAATTTGAAAGAGCGCGAAAGCGCGAAGGAGAAGGGCAGATGGCAGTTACAAAAGTAGGGCTCGGGGTATACACGTCAGACCTGTTGCCGCACGCAACTTTTCAGAGCTTCGAAGAAGCGCGGCATTACGACAAGCGCGCGGCACAGCAGCTCGGCGCCAGCAAGGAAAATCTTGAGAGCACTCTTGCGGACGTAGCAGCGGGCCGCAAGACACCAGCCGAAGCGACCCCGACGCTGATTAAGGCCGCAATGGCGGAGGCCGCGGACAACATGCACGCGGAGTCCGGGCAGGAGGTTGTTGAGGATTTCCTTGCCGATACGCCGGAACTTGTTCGCGAAGGTGAACAGGGCGCCCAAAACGCTGGCACGATCAGTGGCTATCTCAAAGCGCAGGGCATATTGCAGGCCACGGTGCATGACATGCGGCGAGCGTATGGGGATCTCAAATCTTTGGGCGCACTCCACCTTCACCCTGCGAAGCGTTCCCGGTAACGCAAGCGGGCACACCCTACCCAGTGAGGGGATAACGGGGGAATTTTTGCAGTTCACGCAGAGAAAAGGATCAAGACCATGGATAGTGATTTTTTGAGCAGTGCATTGAACGGCGACAGTGGCGGCGATTCGGGCTCTAACGCAACGCCTCCGGCCGCACCAACCTTGGGACCCGATACGCCATACACGCCACCTCCGCAGGGCGCGGGCACGGCGCAGGGTCCTATCGTTGTGCCGACAGGCAGCGATACAGTCGCGCCACCTCAACCGGCCGGACAGACTTCCGTTTGGAAAAATGTTGTTATGGGCGCGCTGGCTGGCATGGCGGCGGGCTCAGGGGCGCGCGGGCGCAACGCGGGCGCGGCAGCACTCGGCGCTGGCGTCGGTGGGGCGATTCAGCAACAAGAGCGCACAGCCGCCAACCAAGCAGCCGTGCAGTTTCAATCCGCGCAGGCAGCGCACATGATGGTCGAAAACTCGGTTCGATTGCACGAGGACGAGCGGGCGTCCCAAGAATTTCAGGAGAAAGAAGCGGCCCGCCAGCAGAACATTGCGGATTTTCTGGAGGCCAATGGCATCCGCCCAGGAACTCAATTCAGTGCTTCGAACCCACAGGACTTTCACACTCAGGCAACCGGCGCGCTTCCCATTGTAGCGGCCCAAAACGGCGGGAAAATCCCGCCTGTTGCGGTGATATCGCAGCCGATTGGAACGGGCAAGAATCCTGACACCCATGACATTTCCGCATACCCCATCACTGCGCAAAGCATCCAAACCAACCCGAACGGCGCTCGCAAAGTTGTCGATGCATATTTGACCGCTTCTCGCGGCTATCCGTCTTCGGACACCGAATGGCAGACCGGCCTGGGCGCCTTGAAGGCTAACAATGTGCCTTCCCAGGGCACGGAGTACAAAGCCCAGCAAGTTGCCGCGCAACAATCCGCCGTCGCTACAGCGCTTCGTTATTTCCAAAGGCCGAACTTGCCCAAAACGGACGCGGGGAAGATTGATGCTGGCGAAGTAGCATCCATGTCCGCGACCAATCGCCAGGAATTGGAGAATTACCAGAAGCGCCCCAACGCCGATCCTCAAATTGTGCAGCTCCTCCAGAACAAGGCGGATTCTTTCGACCAACTTTCGAATGACGCACTGACGAAGCAAGGCCAGTTGGAATCTCAGCAAATCCAGGCCACCGCGAGCGCTCAAGCGCAGTCCAAAGCTCTGGCGGTAATCGCGGAGAATACCGGCGCGGCCGGAGATGCGAAAGCGAATCAGGCGGCGCGTATCGCCCGGGTCGACCAATCCATCAAGAGCGGCAATCCGGCTGACGCGGGGAAGATGCTCGCAGACAGAGTTACCACAATCAGCGAACTCAAATCCCGCGGCATGACGCCGGGATATATCCAGCAAGCCATCGCTTCTGCGCAGACGTATGACAAAAACTTCAATCCCGTCGTTGAAGACAACAGCGCCAAAGTTGCGAGCAGTGAAGCCAACAATGTGTTTTTTGCCCGCGTTAATTCGATGGTTTCTCCGGGCGGCACAATCGATCAGCTAAAAGCGGTTGCCGACAAGATCAGCAAGTCCGATTACCAGATTTTAAACCGGACGAAAAATTGGGCTGACTTACAGCGCGGCAAGGGCGGGATCTCGGCTTACGCGGCGAAGGCAGTTGGACTTGCCGATGATTACTCGTCCGTTATGGGGTCCGGCGTCGGAAGTGATGCCTCGCGCAATTTGGCCCTCTCGATCATCAGCCCACAGTTGAGCCCAGACCAACGAACCGAGGCCCTCGAATCCGTAAGGGACAGCGTCAACTCGATCAAAGATGCGCGTATCGGAAAAAATTCTTTTCTTCAGAAGATGTACGGAACGATGCCAGCGCCAACGCCCGCACAGCCGACTACCCAGCCGAAGAACGGTAATGCCTTCGCAAACATTCCGGGCGCGGTCCCGACGAGGTAATTATGACGACAGAGAATCCAGCACAAACTCAGCAGCAATCCCCATCCAGCGTTTTGATGGTCATGAACGGGCAGACCGCTTACGTACCCATAAGCCAAGCCGAGAATGCAATCGGGCAGGGCGGCGAATTGGGCGTCCGCATGACTGACTCGCAGGGTAACAGGGCTATTGTTCCATTCAGCCAGCAAGACCGAGCTCAACAGAATGGTGCAACCTGGGACGTCACCCCCGAAAACGACGCCACGAAGGCTTACATGACGTGGAGACAGCAGGCGCTCGCCAATCGCCCCACCGATCTGTTAGGGCGGCCCGCGAATGTCCCGTTGACGCCACCGGCGAATCTGGGCACCGGCCCAACAATTGGCGGCTCGTCCGACCAGTCCGCAAAGCTGAGCAGCATTCCCCTCGCGAAGAAACTATTTGACGCAGCGGAGGCCTTGGACGATGCCGCTGGCTTCACAGAAGAGGGCAAAGCGCAGCACCCAATTCAAGCAGAACTCGGCCAAGTTGCGGATCGCCTGAAGGGATTTCTGTTTGGCGGGGCGGTAACTCCTGGGATCGGGACCGGCAAATACGGCATGCTTACGAATCCCGTCACGGCAAGCCTAATTCCGGGCGCGGAGGGAACTCCCGCGGCAGCCGACGCCATTGAGGGCGGCGCGAATATTCTAAAGGGCGGTGTGGATGCCCTGAAGAGCGGCGCGGCGGCCATCAAAGAGGCGGTATCAGGTGGCGGAGAAGTGGCTGACGCGGCTAATGCGGCCGCGCAGGTCCCCGCCGCGACACCGACGAAAATCAGCACATTCCAACAAGCCTTGAGCGGCGAGAAGGTCGCACAGGGCCCCGCCACATCCGCCGTCACTGAATCGGCAAACACAGCGGCAGACGCGGCAAACGTCGCAACCCCGCAGGGTGGCATCAACTCATTCGGGGACGTGGGCAACAGCGTGCTGAAGGGCGCAAAGAGCACATACCAGCAAGTCGACCAGGCGGCCGGCACAAATCTCAAACAGCTTTACGAGAAGCTCGACCTGGCACAAGACAAGGCCCGGCAAGCTCTCGAAGGCAGCCCCGAGGAAGACGCGGCCCTTCTCAATGCGCAAAAGGTGCAATGGAAAATCAACGACGCCATCACCAGCGCAAAAGAAAACTCGAACGCAGATGTTGAGGGCCTGCTTAACAATGCAGACGAGCAATGGAAGCAGGGAAGCGCGCTCAAAGACTTGGATACCCAGGTCTTCCGCAGTCGCGCATCCGGGGCGACCGACACGGGAATGGCCCAGTCTGTCGACCCGAAAAAACTGCTCCCGCGGCTTCAGCAAATGTATAAGGCTGGCCGCTTGAGTGAGGCGATCGGCGACGACAACGCCATCAACTTGCTCAAACAGACCAACGACGCGGTGAAGCTGGGGACAAAGGCCGCGCGAATCCAGAAGGTCGCATTGGGTGCGGCGGGCGCGGGCGCAACTGCACTCGGTGGTGCGGCCGCACATTTCGGTTGGCAACTGATTCCGCAGTGACAGGTCAAAAATAAAGGAGAAATACCGTGGCAAAACCAAAAGCAGGAAGCGATGAACCAAAGGCACCACCTATCCCCAAGGTAGGCGAAGTGCTGCGCAAATTGGATGGATGGGGACCCGCCGAAGATGGCGAGGTCACCGATGGAATTGAATCCGGTGGCGTGCCCCTCGATCCGAACGCTAACGCGAAGTGTTAAACAACGAAGCGCCCCCGGGCCGACTGAGTGGCAGAAGCGGCCCGGGTGAGTGGGGCATTCGCAAATTCAAAATGGAGGAGCGGTGGTGACAAACGAAAAAAAGAAGGCGTCGGTGTTCATCGCGATATTCACCCAGTCTGAACGCGACGGCTGGCTTGCGCCGGGGATGGCTCAGTTTCTAGTGGCAACATCCGTCGCCGCGAAGGAGCGCAATATTTCCCTCAGCATGTCAGACAACATCAAGCCCATAGATTACGCTCGCAATCTCATCGTCCAGGCCTTCCTGGCATCCGGTTTTGACTGGCTTCTCCAGATCGACAATGATATGGCCCCGCCGCCAAATCTGATCGACGTGCTAGATCGCGCCGAAGCGCACATGAAAATTATCGCGCCGAAGACGTTTCACATTGCCACGATACGCAACCCGGAGAGCGGCAGAGACGAGGGCGGCCGCCTTGTTGAGGGCTGGCTACCGATCGATGCTGACTCCTCCAAAAGCGAATGGCGCGAACTGGCATGGACCGGGACGGGCGCGCTGTTCGTGCATCGGCAAGTCTTCGAGCGCATGGGTACCGCAGGATGGTTTCGCTTCACCTACGACGGCAATGGGCAGCGGACAAACTTCGAGGACATAAGCTTTTGCCAGAATGCGCGGCGCGCAGGGTTTTCGGTTTGGGGCAATCAAGAATTCGTTGTCGACCATTTCAAAACTGTGTCCCTTGCCTTGCTCGCCAGCAAAGGCGCAGCCGTTTGCCCAACCCCGCTTCATGACCTTCAGCGAAAAGGCATCACGGAAGAGTTTCGCGTCCCCGGTAAAGCCGCTGGGACGGCAAAGGAAGAAGGGCTATGACGAAAGTCAAACCAGAGCTGACGCTGCAAGAGCAGCTTGCGATTGTCGACAGGAAGCTCGCCAGCAAGCGAATCAAGGCCATGCACGTCGCGCGGCTGATGGCGGTGCGCGAGAGGCTGGTTAAGAGAATGGGAAGGACTCAGGTGAGTCAGCAGGAAGATGACGCCCTTCCCAGCGAATTTACAGGGCCTCAGCGGCGCGTCCTAGAGGGTCGAAGTCTTCTAGGCAAACTCAATGACGAAGAGCGAGAACTTTGGGAGGGCGTGTATCGCCTCGAAAATGAAAGGCTCGCTCAGCGCCAGGCACAACCGAAACAGGATGATGTACGTCCGAAACCCGGCATGACGAACGCAGAGATCAAATCGTTTTACGCGGGCGTTGGACAAGCCGCGGCGCCCACACCTTCAACACTGGAGATCATCGCCGATGTGGACTAACGTGAGAACGGGCAAGGGCTGGACCGACGCAGAGGAAACGACGTTCGCCGAGATCATGCGCACCGGGAACCTGACCCGCATCAAGGCGATTCAACTGTTCAAGCGCTGCAAGTCGAATCCGGCCCGCGCCCTCGAGCTGGCACGCGAGAACTATGGCCGGTCAGAGGCGAGGACTGCAAGCTTCGAACGCAGCAAAGCAGCACGTCTCGCAGGACTCGTTAAGGCAACCGCGGCACGCTCGCAGAATGCCACTTCCATACGTGCAGAATGCCCAGCCTGGGGGTTTGTAGGCGATAGATGGTAGTCTAGGCGTTTAAGTTTCTCGCACAAAAACGAACCCGCTCACATTTCTCCACTTTTTCGCCTTTTGTTCGTCTTAGCAGCCCAATCGTCTGGTCGCTTACCCGAAGCGCCCACGCAACTCCATGATTAAATTAGACTTATCTGCACTGTCCGTGCAACTGTCCGTCTCTGTTTTTCGCCTCATTTTCGCCTATTTTCGAGGACCAACGTTTAAGCACCCAAAATTGACCAAAAAGTGTTGGTGATTTCCAGTCCGGCAGGGGAGATCGTGAAGTTGGCTATGCAGGCTAAGCCGTTGAAAGGATTGCTATTTATTGGATTTTAGGCCGGGCGGTAGGCCCCAACGCGGGATCGCCTGCCGCTTAGCCATGGCTCAAAAAATCAGCCTCACGCGAGAAGCGTGCATTTAAGCGACATTCGGGCGGCCTTGCGGGCAGTTTTGGCGGTAGGAAAGGCCAACTGTCCACACCTTACTTCTTAAATGAGAGACCCCCTAGCTAGAGGCTTCCTGAACTGTCCACAAAAGTATGTAGACAGATGTGGACAGGAGAGAGAGTAAGTCCTTTATTAAGAGAGAGTTTTCTCTTTCTCTCTCACTAATAAGAGAAGGTGTGGACAGTTGGCGAAAATGCCCCTCGGCGGCACGAACTGTCCACAAGTGGTTACGGGTCCGTGTGGACAGTTGCGGGGTTTATGGCTATGGACGGGGCTCTGATGTGATCTGGGCCAGTTCTTCCTTGAGCGCTTTGGAGACCGCCTCGGAGTTCCCCCCTCCGCGCGCTACCGAACTCACGAAGCGGGACTGGACGCCAAGGCGCTTTGCCACGCGGGCGTAAAGGGCCCTCTCCTCTTTGGTGTTCATCTTGTATGGTTGGTTCCAAGTCCGATGCACGCCGTCCCGTGCTGCGTTCTCTGGCAGAAGCCGCTCGGCCCGCGCGGTGCCGCGGGCTCTCTGTGCGCGCTCTCCCTTCATGCCCTCCCCGATGATCTGAGTCAGCCTCCGAAACCACTTGACCCGGCAGTTGTGGCACAGTCCATTGCCGCCGTGTGGAACATCGTGCGTTTTGCAATCGATGCAACCGTAGCGCTCGTAAGAGACGCTGAACTTTTCCTGCTCGGGAACGGTTTGCAGGCGCTTGAGTTCATAGGCAACCTGGCGGCTTCGAAAGAACGGCTCGAACACCAGCGCGTCCCGCTCGGCCATGATCTCGGCGACCTTCAACTGGACGAGTCTTTCGAGTTCTGCTCGCAAGACGGGAGCTTGCTGGATATCGTGCGGCGAAGGCAGGATGTCGACTTTGAGCGCGCTCAAATTTTCCTCCCGTGGGGATGAAACTGTTCGATGGTCTTTTCAAGGTGGCTGAGACTGACATGGGTGTAAATTTGCGTGGTGCTGATCGAGGAGTGGCCGAGAAGCTCCTGTATCGCGCGCAGATCGGCTCCGTTTGAAAGCAGGTGGGTGGCGAAGCTGTGCCGCAGCATGTGCGGGTTGACATGGCCGAGCCCCGCCCGCCGCGCGGCGCCATCGATGATCCTGCGGATGCTGCGGTGAGTAATGGGCGCCACTTCCGGGTCGCGCTGCGGGTCGATTCTTGTTTTTCGATTGACGGCGCAGCGACGTGATGAGCCCATGGCCTTTCTCCGCCGCAACCCTTTCATCGAGGATTTCCGCCCGATTCGGCTGGCCCTCATGCTTTAGGTGGTAGCTCACAATCGAGCGCAGTCTCTTTTTTTCTTGAGAAGGCGGCTCCATGCTCGGGTAGAGTGCCGCAAAGATTTCCTTCCATTCGTAGGCCTGTTTGCGCATTTGCGTGGCGCGGAGATAGGTCGGGTTGGTTTTCGGTCCCCGCTTCAGGTATTCGCGCGCCTGGCCAATGACCTTCCCGCGCAGCTTGCGCTGGATAGTGCCATCTTCAGCTCTTTTGTTTTCCCGCCAAAAGACGGTCCAGCTTGCGCCTTGGTTCACTACTGAGCCAGATTGCTCTTGTCCTTCCTCGCGAAATACCGGGCCGATCGTGCGGTCCTGCAAATAGTCCTGGAGGCTTTCAATGGCTCGGCCGCCGAGTACCACCATGCGCTCCTTGTCGCCCTTGCCGAGGACTCGCACGGTGTTACCGCTGATGTCCTCGACGTGCATCCCAGCAATCTCCGCGATCCGGCTGCCTGTTGCATACATGACCTCGATGAGAGCGCGATCCCGCGGCGAGGCCGTCGCGGCGATGAGCCTTTCCACTTCCTCGACACTGAGAAAGCGGGGCAGCTTCCGGGTAATTTTGCGGTTGGCGATGAATCGAGTAGGCGAGTTCGTCAGTGCGTCGATTTTCTGTAGAAACTGGAAAAAGCTGCTGAGGGCATACTTCCGCGCACTAATGGTTTGCGGGTCGTACTTCTGTGCGTTGAGCCAATGCAGCCATTCGCGGACGTCGTTGTGTGTGACCTGCAGGACATCAAGGCCGAGGGTGAACTGCAAGAAGTCGCGGACCGCGAACTCGTACGACGTGATGGTATGTTCGCTCCGCGCTCCAACGCGCAGGTCCTTCAGGAACTCCGCTAAGTGGGCGGCGTTTTGCTCCTCACAGTTCATCCGGCGAGATTCTCGGAGTTTGCCGTTCATTGGAGACCTCCATCCCCAAGCGCGCGCCACAACTGCAAATCGGGAAAATCCGTGAGCATCTTTGAGATGCACAACCGGCCCAGGTCCCTGACAGCACACGTAAGCTCTAAGTCTGCATCACTTGTAGCGCGGTTGTCGGCATCGAGGTGTGCGGTGAAGCCTTCAAGGAAAGTGAGGACAGTAGCGAGTGTTGAGAACTGCTCAGATGATAGACTGCGATTAGCCTGCATGGGAGATAGTCCCTCCTGTGTTGGATAGTCTCCGTTCGGTGCTGATAACACCGGGCGGAGACGCTTCTTACTTCTTCTTCAAGAACTCCCCGATTGCTTTACGGATCAGCGCACTCACCGGCGCAGCGGTCTTCTTCGAAAGGGCCTTGAGCCCCTTCAGGTGAACCCCGCTCAGCCAGATAGTGGTGCGCTTCATGGCCACCCTTGTATACCTTTAGCCATACACCTGTCAATCCCTCCAAAAGTCAGGCAAAAATCTATGGTAGCTGTTGTAAGGAATATCCTTTGCACATCCACAACCCGCTAGATGTTCACAGGCCATGCGATTGACGCCTTCGTATACATCGCGGAAAGTGAGATTAGTTTGCCGCGCGTGCGGGGACCGTGAGTTGCCAAACCTCCTCCCCGCCCCGGCAAGCTAAGAGAGGTTTGGCGCATGACGAACTTTTTTCTTGGCACGCGGCTTATCGAGCCGATCGATCGCTCATCACACATCGCATTCATGGAGCGCCGCATTTTAGGCGCGAGCTTCATTGAGCCCGAAGAACGCCCATGCGTTTTCACTGTGGCTGGCGACGCGGCGCAGCAATACGCCGTCGCCCACGCGCGTCCAGAGGGCTACATATCTGCCTTCTCGGCCAGCGACCGCTGGATTCCCCCGGAACTCAGGGCTTGGGTCAATAGTCAGAAAAGCCACGACACAGATCCAAACCTCGACTGTAAGGATCGCATGGGGGAAGGAAAGATCCTGCGTGCAAAGAAGCCACCATCAAGCGGCGTGGATGGCCCTGAGGGATTTGAAATCCTCTTCGAGCTAGGCGCACGCGCCCAACGCGCCGATGAACACACCTTCCAGGCCGAGATTGACGCAATCACGGAGCAACTTAGCTTCCCCGAGGAAATCTCCCAGGAAGCAGAAGCGCCGCGGCGGGAGCACACCATCGACTGCTGCCTTCCCATCGTTCCTTACGGGACATGGTCGCACAGCCTCAGGTTCCCGAATTATGCATGCTTCTCGGAAGACAGGGGCGAGTGGGTTGAAAACGAAATCGTAGTTTGGGACCGCCCCGGGGCGCCTAAAGATGGCAGGGTGCCCGAGGACTTTTTGCGACGCGAGTGGAAACCATTGCCCTGCCACGTATTGCCAGCATCGCAGATCGGGCCCGAGAACTTCAGGAAGGCAGATGCGGGCTCGGCATCGTTCCGCGCTCTGTGGCACGGCGTTCTTCGGGAGAGAGCGCTGCGCGGTGAGTTCGTTGTCTCGAACGGGCTGACATACACGTACGTGCTTCAAGACGCCAATGGGAACCTAACGGGCTTCAATTTATCCGAGAGCCGTAGGACGCTTTGCGCTCCCAAGCTTCCCGCGCCCGGGAGGTGGATTGCATACCTTCGCAGGTTTTTATCCGGCAAGCTCTTTATGGCGGTCCTCCCCATCTACGGGTATTTGCGCTGCGGGCATTCCATTGTCGACATAGCCGAGGAGTGCGGAATTGACGCCAACACTCTGACGCAGAGGTTTAGGCGCGAAGCTGACAAGCTGCGCGAGGCCGAGCTTATTCCCCTCGCAACCGGGGAAGAACCGTTCTGGCCAGAGCTGCCCTTTAAGGACGTTCGAAGGGGTCTGCCTCATTGGGAAGTCGCCGGTGGGTGGGTTGTCGCTAGGCGCGTGCGCAGTGGCGCTTGGCAATTGCTTCACCTGGGGACGATCCTGCCGCCAGCAATCGTATATGCGCACCTCGTACAAGGGCCGCTCTGGGGCACTGAAGCCAGGGAAGTGACAATTGAGGAACTGGTGCCAATCATCAGGGCCGGGATTGCGACAAGGTTCGCGGCCAAGCGCAAGGCGGCCCTGGAGAGTGCCAAAAAGGTAGTGAGGGAGCGCGGCCTTTGCTTGTGGCGCACAAGGGCTGGAATTAAGGCCGAACAGAAGCGTATCGGGGAAGAGTTCGATGGCTGTGATGTGCTCTTTTTTGTGAAAGAAAAATCTGCAAGTGAATGAAATCGCGCGGTTAATTCGATGCACGCGGAGTAAATCGTCACCCTTTGTTGCTAGGTTAGTTATAAGAAGGGACGCTCCTTTTTTTGGCCCCGCTCAAGCGAATGTCAAATCACAGCAAGTGTCATTTTTGGAGGTTGCATGTCTGAAATGTCTCAAAGTCGATTGCGCGCGCTCGAACGACAGCTCAATAGCACGCGCGAGACCGGAAGACTGGTGGAGACCTCCCACAATCGCATTTGGCTATGGCGTCAGGGGTGCGCGAATCTCACGCAGGAACAGCAGGACCGATTGGAGCTTTATCTGTACAGCAAGCTCGCGCACATCGAGCTCGCGGCACTGCGCGGCGGGCAAGCCGGGTAACATGGAAAAAACTGTAAATGAAATCGTCGGCGAGGCGCTCGAAAGGGTTTGGTCGAAGGAAGAGAAGGCGGCTGATCCTAGAAAATTGCTCAATGAAGTAGAAGCGCTGGCGTCGGAAGTCCCAGACCCGAGGGTAAAAGCGACACTCGCGGAAACCAAAAGGGAACTGCGCGAGGCTGAGCGCATCGTTGACGATCTGCGCAAAAATCCTCCCGAACTTTTCCTCCGCGATATGCCCGATAACGTCTTGGATGGTCGCCTGGGAGAAATTTTTCGGCAGAGAATGCATCGATTCCCGGTTTCCTACGGCTGGCCAGCGCTTCTCGCGGTGGCAAGTGCGCTGATTAGTGAGCGGGCAGAGGGCGTCCGTACAAACTTGTACGTTGCGCTCGTTGGTGGAGTTGGTAGCGGGAAATCTCAGGCAATTGACTTCGCGATAAAAATCCTCGGCCTTGAGAGGCCTGGGCTGATGGACACGCTCGCGGGCAGTGGCGAAGGACTCATTCGCGCCGCGGCGGATGCAGTGGGTAATCCGCGATTATTCTCGATGGACGAGCTCGGCCACACGCTCGAGAAAGCGCAAATCGAGCGAAGCTCCTTAGCGTTCTTACTCTCCACTGCATTCTACAAGACGAATTTCTCGGTTCGAATGGCAAAGCAGGCACAGGTCCAATTCGATTGCATTCTGAGCGTTTTAGGCGGAGTCGTAGAGCAGAGATTCGGCGATCAATTCGCCGCCGCGACGATGGGCGGGCTTCACGATAGGTTTGTGTTTGGAAGTCTCCGACAAAAACCGCCACGAGGCCGAGCGTTTCCTAAAGCAGAGGCTCGGAGAACTCGCAGGGGAACGGCACGGCGGCCGCGCATTTATCGGCCCGTCGCAGGAGCGCGTGACTGTTGGCGATCTGCTCGACGGTTTGGAGAGCTATTACAAACTTCAGGACAAGTGGGATGTCAAAACAGCTTCATGCACAAAGCCGGTACGCGAGAAGTTTGGCACCTGGCGCGCGGTAGATATTACTTCCGAAATTCTCGGAGCGCATATCCAAGCTCTGCGCGAGGAAGGCTACAGCAACGCCACCATAAACCGGAGGATGCAGCGCTTGGGACAAGCCTTCAAGGTCGGGATGCGGAACAAGCAAGTCTCCGCGGCACCCTTTATTCCGCGGCTCTCCGAAGTTGGGAATGAGCGCCAAGGATTTTTCGAGACTGCGGACTTTGAGGCCGTGGTTACACGACTGCCGGAATATCTTCGGGACCTTTCCCGCTTCGGCTTTATCACGGGTTGGCGCAAGGGTTCGATTGAGTCTCTGCGCTGGTCGGATGTTAGCGACGGCATCATCTACCTTCGCGCAGAAAACTCCAAAACGCGGAAGCCGGAGACGCTGCCGCTAGGGGGCGAGTTGCTCGCCATCATCGAACGGCGGCGCGAAGCACGGACTATCAAGGACGAAGACGGTAGCGAACGGTTTGCCGAGTACGTGTTTCACCGTGACGGCCAGCCCATCGGCGACTTCCGCAAGGCGTGGGCGACTGCCTGTAAGGCTGCAAATGTGGCGGGTCGGATGTTTCATGATTTGCGCCGCACTGCCTCCCGCAACATGCTGGCAGCCGGAGTCCCCCAGGCCGTTGCCATGAAGATTACCGGCCACCGGACAGATTCGATGTTTCGCCGGTACGCAATCGTCAACGAAGATCAGAAGCGAGAGGCGTTGGCGAAAACGCAGCAGTCCCTTGCAACTGCGGCAAGCCAGAAGGTTGTCGCAATCGGGGCGGGGAAATGAGAGCGCGTTTTGTCCGTGTGATTGTCCGTGAACGGGGTACAGTGCCAGCCGAAACCAGCCGAAGGCGGAAGGCATTTTTCCTTGTGTTCTCAGGCTCTTATGGGTTGCAGTAGTTTGGTTTGTGGCGCAAAATCCGCCTTCTAATCCGAGGGTCGCGTGTTCGAATCACGCCGGGCGCGCCATTTTTCTGCGTATTCACAGAGCAAAGCTCCGAATTGCCACCCTTCGCAGCGATACCGTTTGTAGTCACCAGGAGGCGGCTGCCGTTATGAAGACTTTGCTAGTAGGGTTGTTATCGTTAGTCGTCGGACTTTGTGTTGGCGTAGGGGTCATGCGTCCTTCCGTGAAGCAACTACGGGTGGAACTCGCAATAAAAGATGGCGAGTTCGCCAAAAGAGAAGCGGAAGAGGAGCTGGCGGTAAAGCAATTGAAATTGTGTACGGCGACGCTGCAGACGCAAAATGCGCTACTTCGGCAGAACAACCAGATGATGGATGATTGGATTCGGCAAAAGCGAAAGGAATAGATCGCGGAAAGAAAAGCGGGGACAGCGTCCCCTCCGGCGCGCCATTTTTCCGTAATCCTTCAAGGTGCCCCAAATCCTGCTCGATTGTTCTGTAAGCCTTGCGTTCGCAACAATATGACGACAGTGGGTGCAGAGCCCAAGCGTGCTCTCTAAGACCAACAGCATCCTTAATATATGTATGTGAGCAGAACAGGGCACCCCTCCCCGTCCAAACGAGGAATGCCCAGGCTGAATGCCGAGAAAATTGAGACCGACCTGACAGGCGCGTTTCAGGCCTTTGCTGGCGCAGTCATGTCGACCGGTGGAGCAATCGCGGTCTGCGACTCCTTCACCGTGCGTTTGGCCAATGGCTTCAGCCAGAGCAGCGCCATGAACGCGGCGATCAGGTCGCAAACGATCATGGCCCAGAACACTTTGTTCCAGGAGCCGGTCTTGGCGAACAGCCAAGCTGCACCAGGACCGGCGAAAGCAGCAGCCAATCCCTTGGCGGTGTAAACGACGCCATAGTTTGTGGTGGCCCACTTGTTTCCGTACAAGTCGCCGGTGATTGCCGGGAACAACGAGAAGATATTGCCCCACGCGAAGAAGCAAAGTCCGGACAAGGCAACGAACCAGACCGGATGGCCGATCATCTGGAGCAACGCAAACACGGCGCCCGCTTCCAGGATAAAGGAGCAAAAGATGGCGTTCTCCCGGCCGATGTGATCGGAAACCCAGCCCCAGAAGGGACGGGTTAATCCGTTCAACAGCCGGTCCACGGTGATCGCCATTACTAGTGCGGTCATCCCCCACGCTACGACAACATTGTCCACGTGGTAGCTTGAGGCCATCGGATTCAGTTGCGCGGTGACCACCAGACCACCGAACGCAAGCATCGTCATCATCAAATAAATCACGTAAAACGATGGCTGGCGCAGCATCTGGAACGGCGTCAGGTTGACGGATGAGGTGTTAATCTTGGCTCTGATCTTGGCCGCTTTTTCAACCCAATTTGGCGGCGTCCATCCCACCGGCGGTCGCGCCAAGAACAATGCGCATGCCAGGACAACCACTCCCTGGATGATTCCCCAGACGATGAAGGTGTGCTGGTAGCCGGAAATCTTCAGCATATTGGCCACGGGAGTAATCGTACTCGCGGTGCCTATGCCGTAAGCGCCTGCTGTCAGGCCTACACAGAGACCGCGATGATCGGGAAACCATTTCAACGCGTTTCCGATGGACCCGCCATAGACGATACCCGCCCCGATGCCGCCGAGGGCGTACCAAATGTACAGCTGGGTTATGGTCTCGGCGTACCCGGAGCCGACCCAGCCGAGCGCCACAAAGATTGAGCCCAGCCCCAGCATCAAGCGGGGCCCGATTATATCGACCAGATATCCTTCAAAGGGAACGAGCCACGTCTCCAGAAAGATGAACAAAGTGAAAGTCCACTGAACGGCGACGAGAGAGACGTGAAGGTGCGCCTGGATCGGCTTGGTGAAAAGTGTCCAGGCATATTGCAGGTTGGCGATTGCCATCATCGCGATGATGCCGGCGATCAATTGAACCCAGCGATTGACGATCCGAGAGGGATGAATCAGAGCTTCTGGTGTTGCAGCCATCGACTAACCTCCATGACGAGCTGTTGGACTTCAGCGGAAGTAGTGCGCGAACCAGTCCCCAATTTTCCTGCGCGGCCGTCCAGAGAGCCCACATCTCCGAGGAACGGTGCAATGCCGGAGATTATTCACTTACCCACATCGATCTCTCTCCCGAAGCGATCGACGTCAACGTGCGTGACGCGCGCGAAGCAATTCTTCGGTTTTAGCGAATAATCCCTGACCAACTGCCGCAGGAAATTCCTTGGCGGCGGAACGGTGCGTTTTACCCCTGCAACCGCAGCGCGAGGCCTCCAAGACCGCCGAGCGGCACCACTTGCGAACCATGTTAAACTGGTCCGATGAGTGAACCACTTTGCGGCGGGACGGAATCTAGCACCGTACCTATAGGCTGTCAAGAAGAGAATCCGTGCATTTTTGCAGGCCATTTTTCGGATTTGATTTCGAGGGTGCGCACCGCGCGGATGGTGTGCCGGCCAATCCAGAGAGCGAACGCCAATGCCTGAGGGACTGGAAGCGCAGATCAAAGATTTTGTGGCCCGCCTTGACCACCTGATTCGCCGCGGACAGCAGGTTCGCGACGCGTTGGCGAAGGACTCCTCAAGTCCATCCGCAATTGTCGCTGCGCGCGCCTGGCAGGAAGAGTGCGGCGTGGCTATCAATCAATTGTCCGGGGGAAGCAAGGCTCATTGGCTTGCGCGGGCGTTCAGCGAGGCGTTTCTGATGCGTTCCGCGAACGGCAATGCCGCCGAAGGAGCGGCACCGCAGGAGATCGTGCAGCGATTGCTCGACGTCCTCGCGCAAGGGGTTGCAGCGCTTTCCCGGGACGACGGCGGCCCGGTGATCATCGCGTCGGAGAATGTCCCGCCACGCCGATTCGAGTTTGTCCACAACTCTGAGCTGCGGCAGGTTCTCGAGCAGGCCTACAGCGACATCGGACGCGCGATGGAGCAGGGCGAGTACGCTCTTGCGATGCGAACCTCTTGCGGCATTCTGGAAGCGATTGTCACCGACGCACTGGAGCATAAAACCCAGAGTGAATTGGCTACGGCCGGGGCGTCGACGGGGAAGATCGGCGATTGGTCGTTCGATGAGCGGCTCGCGGTTGCGGAGAAAACCGGTCTCGTTCGCGGCGGCTGCGCTCGTTTGCCAGCGGCGGCGCGTGCCTATCGAGATCAGGGCGACAACGGAAACGACTCCGCGATTTCCGAGCGTGATGCCCGGCTGGCGAGCCAGGTGCTTAAGGTAATTATGAGAGATTTGAATCCCGGCAGGTAGAGCCGGGCTCGTCGAAACTGCACGAACAAATGTTCTTTTAGTCTTCCAGGTCTTGCCGGAATAGCGGTTGCGAAGGATCCAGACTGCCGTCGATCACGGCGATGCGCATGTCTTCAAACGCGCGAGTCGCCTCCGCCAATGTCGCGTATCCGCGCTCCCGCTGCAGCGCGCCGCTCGCCGAATAGATCAGCGTGTAATAACGGCCGGAGGCGTACTGCAATTCCAGCAGCTTGTTCGGAATATCGGGATCGCCAGCCTGACCGAGCACGTCCATCAACGCCACGGTCCACTGCCGGTCTTTCGGGTCGGTGACGACCTCGCGCTCGACGTACTGCCACTCGTCCATGCTCCACAGAGGCATATTTATCCAAGCAGGTCGGCAAGTGCTCGCGCCACTTGCGAGCCGGTGAATGGTTTTGGGATGAGCAGAACTTTTTGGGCGTTGCGGGATGTGAGGCTTGCGTCGGCCTTCTCCGGCGTATCGCTGATAATCACGATGGGAAGCTCGGCGTAGTCCGGATGATGGCGCACGATGTCGAAGAGGGCTTCGCTCATGTCAAAAGTGCTGCAGTCGAGCACGAGGGCATCCGCTTTCAAATCACGAATCAGGTCGTTGACCGTATCGGTAAAACCTTCAGCGAAGACCTCGTGGCCGTGATCGCGCAGCGCAAACGTCAGCAGTTGCGCGATCTCCGGGGTGTCGTCAATCAGCAGAATGCGTTTCGGCAAGGCGCTAGCCCTTGCCGGTGCCGGGCAGGCGCGGCTTCTTCGCGGCGCAGGGCTCCAGGTCCAGAACCCAGACACGGCCGCCGGCGGTGTAGTAAGCGCGCTGATCGTTTTCGAACATCGCGCCCCAGGCTTCGAGAGTGCGCATGGCGAAGGTGATGCCTTCGAAATTGTTGCGCAGGTGGCTGAAGACTTCGTTGGTGTGCCAGTTGTCCGTGAGGATGGCATCGCCGCCGTGCACTTTCAGCACGGTGTAAAAGCGGTCGTGGGCGGCTTCGTCGCGGACTTCGCGTGTAGAGCCGCGCTTTTTGCCTTCTGTGACAACGTAACTCTCCTGCCCGGATGCGGCCGAAGGCGAAACGTTTGCGGCCATTGCGTCTTTGACGTTCGGTGTATTGGTGCTCATAGTGTTTGCGCCACCGCCTCGGCTTCCGCCGCCGCTGCCATGTTGACCTGGTTCTTCGGATCCGCGGCCTTGATCAAAGCCTCGGGAAGCTGCACGCCCATCATCCCCCATTGCTGATTTGCAAACTTCTGCAAATTGGCGATGTGCTCGGCGTGCAGGTGGCCGAATCTCCCTTGCAATTTCAGGTATTCGGCAACCGGCCGCATTGTTTGCGGGCGAAAGCTGTAATCGTACTCGCGCTTTTCGGGATTCCATTCCCACATGGGGTAGAGCCCGCATTCGACCACCAGGCGGCCCAGATCGATCGAACGAGGCGTCTCGTACACGAAACCCTTCTGGCAGGGAGTGTAGATCATCAGGTACGCGGCGCCCTTGTGGTTGAGACCCTTGCGAACTTTGTTCATCAGGTCAATGGGATAGCCGACGCTGGCGGTGGCCACGTAGCAGTGCGGATGTCCGGCGGCCATCATGCGAGCGAGGTCTTTCGGATACAGCGTCTTCGCTTCCGGAACTTTTGGACCCGGGGGCGAGAAGGTGGTCATGCCGCCATACGGTGTGCGCGACGACGCCTGGATGCCGGTGTTGGCATACTGCTCGTTGTCATAGCAGATGATCAGGCAATCATGATTGCGATAGAGCGCGCCGGAGATGGAGGCGAGGCCGATGTCCGAGGCGCTACCGTCGCCGGCTTCGCAAATGACGTTCGGGAAGGTGCCCTTGTACTTGCCTTTGCGGATCATGGCTTCGTATGCGGCAGCGACACCCGCGGTGAAGCTGCCCGCGCTGCCGATCTGGGTGTGAGCCCAGGGCACGTTGTAGGGCGTACAGAGATAAGAGCTATTGGCGACGTACATGCATCCCGTGGGGCCGACGAGGATGGTGTTGTCGCCCGAAGCCTTGCTGGTCATGCGGTACTGAATGGACGGCCCGCAGCCAGCGCACGTGCGATGACCGGGAACGAACGGTTCGGAAGCGGGCAGGTCTGGATTATAAAAACGCGCACCTTGATTCGGGCTGCCGAGAATCGGAAGGGTTTGACGCTGAACTTCGATGACTGGCATATCGACTCCTCCTGAAAATCTTAAGTGAATCTTTTTGAGCCTTGCAAACTCTTTAGCTGGCCGACGGCCTCAGAAGGCCGTCCCTACTCTTCGAATCCGACCCAGTGGGTGCGTTTTTCGATCTTGCCGCGATTTTGCGCCTCGATCATTTTCTGGGCCATCCAATAGAACTCTTTCAGGACGATGGCCTCGCCGCCCATTCCGGCCATGAAGGACATCATCAGCGGACGCTTCGGGCTTTCGTAGAGAGCTGCGGCAGCTTCGGCGTAGAGCGAACCGCCGCTGCTGACGCTGCCGAGCCCCATGTTGGTTTCGATGACGCCGACTACTTTGAACCTGCTGAGCGATTCGCAAATGCGATCCGTGGGATAGGGCCGGATGGTGCGCATTCGAACCATGCCGACCTTCATGCCTTTCTCGCGCATATGGTTGATGGCGAAACGCGCGGTAACGGCGTGGCCGCCCTGGAGGAAGAAGACGATCTCGGCATCGTCGGTTTTGTATTCCTCGAGCCACGCATCGTAGCGGCGGCCGAAGATGCGGGCGAACTCTTCGTGAACTTCCTCGATGACCGGCATGCAGCCTTCCATGGCGCGCGCACGTTCAAGCTGAAGCGGCGGGCCCTGTTCCGGCATGATCTGCGGGCCGTGCGAAACGGGGCGGCGCGGATCAAGCGGGTAAGGGTGCTTGTACGGCGGCAGGAATTCTTTCACCTGGCCTGGATCGGGCAACTCCACGTCCGTGGTGATATGCGAGACGAAGAAGCCGTCCTGGCAAACCATCTGCGGCAAAAGAACTCGGCGATCTTCGCCGATTCGATAGGCCATCAGGTGATTGTCGAAGGCTTCTTGCGCATCGCACGACCAGCCCATGATCCAGCCCATGTCGCGCGTCGAGAGCGCATCGGTGTGTTCGGAGCCGAAGTCGCCCGGCGGATCGAGCGTGCGGTCGGCAATCATCATCTGCACGGGCATGCGGCTGCCGGAGATGGGCGAATAGAGTTCGTAGGCGAACTGCACGCCGACGCCGGAGCTTCCCGTGAACACACGCGCGCCGCTGGACGAAGCGCCGTGAGCGATACTCAGCTGCGAGTGCTCGCTGTCCGCGACGATGTACTCGGCATCCAGTTCGCCGTTGGCGACCATCTGCGCGAGCGCCATCATCGTGGCGGTGTAGGGACGAATGGGGTAGGCGGTGATGACGTCGACGTCGGCAAACTTTGCTGCCTGCGCCGCAGCCACGCAGCCATTGATGCGAACGGTTTTTCCCTTCACTGTTCCCGAAGCTGTTGCCATGTTAGAGCTCCTTCGCCGGACGGCTGGCCAGATTTGCAAGTTCCTGCGCCTGGCGGCCGTGCAGACCGGGTGAAATTGCGAATGCCGTATCCATGCGGACGACGCCCGCGTCGAAATCCAGTTCGGGCACGCCTTCCAGGCAACCGGTCGGGCATTCTTCAATGCAGACGCGGCAGCCTTTGCAGTAATCCACAAGGATTTTGTAGAGGCCGTTGGAACGATCAGAGCGCGCAATGCACGGCTCCGGACACACGAGATAACAGTTGTCGCAAGCGTTGCAGGTGCCGCAACTGAAGCAGCGGCCGGCTTCTTCGACGGCCTGTTCTTCGGTGAACGCCAGGATTACCTCGTCCTGCGTCTTTTTGCGGCTGGTGGGATTCAACATGGCCTGCTTGACCCGCGGGAAGTGCGGGAAGTAGGTCATGTTCATGCGGTTGAGATCCACGATGACGTCGATAGCGATTTTGCGAGGCTCAAGAGTTTCGCCGCGCAGGGCCTTGTCCAGGTTGAAGGCCACGCGTTTGCCGTCGCCGACCGCGTTTACCACCATCAGCGGCTGACCGGAGCCCAACTGCACGATGTCGCCGGCGGCAAAGAAGTTGGTATCGCCGAGACGCCCGAAGCGGTCGATCTTGATCGAGCCGCGCTCGGTCTTGAACTCCGCCGGCAGCCATGCGAGAGACGCATGTTGGCCGACGGCGATGATCACGTTGTCGACCGCAAACTTCTCCGCAGCCACGTCTTCGTTGATCGTGATGGGCGAAGCGTTAATTGCGCCGGAGAATTTCGCCGGGTGGAGTTGCAGCGCTTCCACTTTGCCGTTGCCGAGCACGGCGGTCACCGCCCGTCCGTGGATCAACTCCACGCCCTCTTCGAGCATGTCGTGAAGATCCTCGGGCACGCAGGGCATTTCCTTCGGATTGCCCTCGACGGTGATCATGGTCACTTCAACCGCGCCCTGCCGAAGCGCTTCACGGGCGCAGTCGATGGCGGTGTTGCCGCCGCCGATTACGGCGACGCGAGCCCCCAACTTCACTTTCGAAGTGCCCATGCCGATGTCGCGCAGGAAGGGAAGTCCGTAAATCACGCCTGTTTTATTTTCGCCCTCGGCACGAACACTGTTGGGTTCGGTGAGACCGACGGCCAGTACGACGGCGTCATAATCTTTTTTCAGGCTGTCCCAGGAAACGTCCTTGCCGACTTCAGTGTTGGTCTTGATGGCGATGCCAAGTTCGATGAGACGCTCGATTTCGCGATCGAGGACGTGTTGCGGGAGAACCCAGTCTGGAATGCCGCCGCGATTGAGGCCACCGGCCTTGGGAGATTTTTCGAGGATGGTGACTTTGTAGCCGAGGCGCGCGAGTTGATACGCCGCGCTGTGGCCCGCGGGACCCGAACCGACGACGGCGACTTTCTTGCCGTTGGGTTTCCCGGGTTTCACGACGTCGCGCTGCAGCGCCTGGCCAAGATCGCCAAGAAACCGCTCGACCGCGCGAATCGAAATGGCCTCATCGTATTGCCCGCGGTTGCACGCCGTCTCGCATGGGTGGTAACACACGCGCCCCGTGACCGAAGGGAAGGGCATGTCTTCCTTGATGAGCGCGTACGCGTCCAGATATTTTCCGCGCTTCACCAGGTCCAGGTAGCCCTGAATTTTTTCGTTCGTGCCGCAGGCGTTGTTGCAGGGCGGCAACTTGTCGCGGTACACCGGCCGGATCGAGCGCCAGTTGCCGGTAGGGAATAAATCCTGCCCCTTTTCCTGCGTTGGCGCCGGCGTGATGCCTGCAAAGGGAACTGTCAACCATTCGGGAATACGTGTGCCTTTTGTGGACATGGGTTCCTTCCTAAACCGCCACTGGATTCAGCGGCAGGATGTGCAATTCGTGAAGCGCCAACTCAAAAGCCTTCTGATTCGCAATCATCGGTTGAATCGTCTCCATCTTGACGATTCCCGTTGTCTTCACCACCGCGGCGATCAGCGGAGCGGCGATATCCGGCGCGATCGCTTTGCTGCGCTCGGCGGCGCCTTCCGTCGAAAGACGGTCGAGACCCAACTGGCCCAAGCGGTAGTAGAGCCACTTGTGATCGGCCAATTTCGCGGCATCCACACAAACCAGTTGCGCAAGCCGGTCGGCGCCCGGCACAAATCGCATCATGTACTCCGGCGTGTAGTGGGTGTTGATCACCAGGGTTCCGCCCGGCGGCATGCCGCGCATGTAATCCCAGCCCTTCACCATCGTCCCCTCAACCAGCACGACGATGTTCGGATGATCGTTTTCGTAGGTGAGCTCGTTCTCGAGCACCGTGTCGCTCACGCGGCAATACTTGCGCGTCGGGCAGTTGGTGCGATCAGGATTGTCGACGTAGTTTTCCATCGACTGCGCGTGCTTGCCCTCTTTCCGGGCGGACGCGGAAATGGAATTAACGATGTCGCGGCCTTCTTTGTCCATGATGATGCCGCGCGTCCAGACAGAAAGTTCCGTATAGCTCATGCTCCCACCTCGTCAGTACTTGGTTGAAGTAAACACATCCCTGCACAAATCTCCGGCGGCGCTGCCCGGTTCGCCCGGCGCGTTCAGATGCTTGGGGCTGCTTCGATCCGCTTCGAGAACGGCTAGAAAATCCCCGCGAGTAACAACGAACGGAGCGAGCCGCGTGCCGCGCTGAATTTCCACAATCGCGGAGAGCGTGGCCTTCTTGCACAGGCTTTCGATATCCGCCCCGGTAAGCCCGTCCATCCGCCCTGCCAGTTCTTTGAAATCAATATCGGGTGAGAGCGGCACCTGCCGGCAACAGAGCTGGATGATCGCCGCGCGGTCTGAAACGCCGGGTTTTGCGAACGGGAGTATATAGTCGAAGCGGCCGCTCCGCAACAAAGCAGGCTCGATGCGTTCCGGACGGTCCGTCGCAGCGAGCAAGATCACGCCTTTCACGTCCCGCAAGTTGTCAATCTCGCGCAGAAGCTGGCTCAGAATCCTGCGATAGACATCGGTGGTGGACTGATCGGCGCCAAACCGCGGAGCGAGCGCGTCAATCGAGTCGAAGAAGAGAATGCACGGCGCAGCGCGCCTCGCCTTCTTGAAGACCTCCCGCAACGCCCTCTCGGAATCGCCCAGCCACTTCGAATAGAGCTGCGGCCCGTCGATGGCGATGAGCGGCAACTGTTTTTCGCCGGAAAGCGCGCGCGCCATGGCGGTTTTTCCCGTGCCCGAGGGGCCGACAAGCAGAATGCCGCGCGGCGGCGCCAAACCAAACTTTTCGTAGATTTCCGCATGAAGGTGAGAGTGCTCGACAACGGCATCCAGCATGCGTTTTACTTCATCGAGCCCGCCGAGGGAAGCAAATGTCGTTTCGCTCTTTTCAATAAAGAATTCGCGGGTCGCGCTCGGTTCGACATCCTTCAAGCCGGCAAGAAAATTTTCGCGCGTGACGTGCAGCGCCCTGATTTCGGCCGATGCGGCGCCATCGATGCCCAACGGGAGGTTCGCAAGGAAGCCGCGCAGGGCAATCATGCCCACTTCCTGACAAAGCGCTTCCAGATCGGCACCGACAAAGCCGTGCGAGAGCTCGGCGATTTCGTGGAGGTCGATGTCAGGTGCAAGCGGCATGGCTCGCGTGTGGATCCTGAGAATCTGCAGCCGCGCCTGCGTGTTCGGAACGCCGATTTCAATTTCGCGATCGAAGCGGCCGGGACGCCGCAGAGCGGGATCGAGCGTCTCCGGGATGTTGGTGGCGCCAATCACGATCACGTGACCGCGTGCGACAAAGCCATCCATCAGGCTGAGCAGTTGCGCCACAACGCGCTTTTCAACCTCGCCGGTTACTTCGGCGCGCTTTGGGGCGACGGCGTCAATCTCGTCAATGAAAAGAATCGCGGGTGCGTGGCGCGCCGCTTCTTCGAATACTTCGCGCAGCTTGGCCTCGCTCTCTCCATAAAACTTGCGCATGATTTCCGGGCCGTTCAGGTGAATGAAATGCACGCGGCTCTCGGCGGCAACGGCTCGGGCAAGCAAAGTCTTTCCCGTACCCGGCGCGCCGTATAAGAGAACGCCTTTCGGCGCCAGAATTCCCAGCCGCTCAAAGATGTGCGAATACTTCAGCGGCAACTCGACGATCTCGCGCACCCGGGCCACTTCGCGCTCGAGTCCGCCGATGTCTTCGTAAGACACGGCGGGAGCGCGCGACGGGGTCTGCTCGCCTTCGACGACACGGATGTCGGTGCGTTTTCCGATGACCACAGGGCCGGAGGGAATAGTGCGGACTACGTGGAAGTTCACCGCTTTCGCGAAAGTCGGGACGCGAACGGCGCAACCCGTGATGACAGGAACGCCCACCAGGTCTTCGAGCATTCGGTCCGGGGCGATGGTCGCCGGCGCAGCGCCGATCCACATCGGCGAAAAGCGCACTGCTACGGCCGGCTGGGATTCAACGGGGGCAACGGCAACCTGCTCGTGCAATCCCGCGCTGCAATTGCTGCGGCAGGTTCCGTCGATCTGAATCGTTCCTTCGTGTGCCCCGTCGGAAATTTCAGCGCGCCCGACAGCGAGGGTGCCGCCGGTGATTTTCAAAACATCGCCGGGCTTGGCGCCGATGCGCAGCATGTCCGCCGGAGCAAGCCGGGCAATCGCGTGGCCGACGTCTTCGACCCGGGCCTCCGAGACGCGAAGCGCGAGCGTTGTGGCGTTAGATGGTGTGGAGTTTTCTGCGTTTGAGAGACTCGCGGCTTGCGCCTCGGAAGGTGCGAACGGCCCGCCGCTCATGTCATCCCGCAAGTCAGGCAATCTACTCGTCCTTAAATCGAAATTCCGACCGTGTTCCCCGGCAACGCGCAGCCGTACGAAAGATTCTCTTGCGTTTAAAGCCTCACTTCTTCAAAAGCATTTTTTCCACGTCTTCGATGTGGCGGCGCATGGCCAGCTTTGCGGCTTCCGCATCATGGCGGTTCAGCGCAGCCAGGATTTTCCGGTGGCCCGCCAGCGATTTTTGCGGACGGCCGTCAACCTGCAAACTTCGCTCGCGCGAATCGCGGAGCAGATCCATCAGAGTGTCCAGCACTTTGCGAACGACGCTATTTCCCGACGCCAGCGCAATGGAGTAGTGAAACTCCGTGTCTTCGGCAATAGTGCTTTCGCCTTTGCGCAATTTCTCATCCTGCCGATCAAGGATCTCCGCCATCTCGGCGAGTTCCTCGGGGGAAACGCGCGTGGCGGCCCGGGAGGCGAGGGAAGGCTCCAGCATTTTGCGAAAGTCGAGAAGTTCGCCGACCAGCTCTTCCTTGCGCTTCCGTGCGTTGGCCAGCGGATTAACCAGCGAGTCGGAAGAAATCTCGCGGACGATGGTTCCGGCGCCCTGGCGTGGCTCGACCATGCCCGTCAATTCCAGGCTGCGAATGGCGTCGCGTATGGAGCTTCGACTCACACCAAGCGATTCCGCCAGATCGCGTTCGGAGGGAAGCTTGTCCCCCGGCTGGAGCTTTTTCAGAATCAGGCGTTCGATCTGCTTTGCAACGCCTTCGTAAACTTTGTCCCTGCGGACGGTCTCGAAGTCGGATTTGAGGTTCAGTGACAAACGGGGCTCCAAGTGGTCCGGTAAGTGGACCAGCGGGAGTATACACCGCTTGTCAAGCAGGGGCAATATTTTTCAGCTGCGGGCGGGGGCCGGAATTCGGCGATGCCGGCACTAGTTGGACCATCAATGAGCGAAGATAAAAAAATACGCGCTCATTACCAGGCCCACGCCAATCACGGCGTAACGCATCTTCTGCGGGTCGGCCTTCTGCGCAAAGTGCGCCCCAAACCAACCGCCGGTAAGCGCCCCGGCGATCATCACCACGCACTGCGGCCAGAGCACCGCGCCCGCCCAGATGAACGTGACGACCGCGGCCACATTGATCGTCGCGGCCAGCAGCGTGCGAATCGCGCCCATAGCCAGGACGTCGCGCATTCCAAGTGCCGCCAGCATTCCCAGCATGACGAATCCGATGCCAGCGCCGAAATATCCGCCGTACACAGCCAGAAACAGCTCCACGACGGAGCTGGCCACAATTGCCTGCCACGATAGTTGCCGCAGATCTTCGACAACGGAAGTCCGCCCCGCCATTGCGCGAATTTGATTGCCGAACGCAAACAGCAACGTGCCGCTCAAGAGCAACCACGGCACGAGATGAAGAAAAGTGTGTTGCGGTGTTCGGAGCAGCAGCAAGGCGCCGGCCCATCCCCCGGCGAGGCTGGTGGCGAGCAATGGAATCAGTAGCCGTAATGGCGCGTCCAGGCGTTTGAGGTAAACGACAGTACTTGCCGCCAAGCCAGGCCACAGCGCAACGGTGTTGGTGGCATTGGCTTCAACAGGAGGCACGCCCGTGAACAACATGACGGGAAACGACACGAAGCTGCCCCCGCCGGCCACGGCATTCAGCGTCCCGGCGATCGCGGCGGCGAAAAACAGCAAGATGGCGTGAGTGAAGTGCAAACCCCTGTTTACCAGAAAAGGGGAACTTCTGAGAAGAGAATCTCACGCTGCGGACATTCCAAAATTTGACGATGTGCCCATTTAATGGAGGGGGCAGCAGGACGACCCGAGTGAAAATTATCTTATTCCCAAGCGCGTAATTTTTTCTCTCTGCTATCGGTTTTTCGATTATTTGCTTGACACAATTCCGAGAATGCGCTAAACGCGTGACCGCCACTTCGATTCGCTCGAACATTTTGGGAGGGTAAACATGAATTCACTGAGGACGTGGTTCGTGCTTCTGGCCGTCATTTTGGGTCTTGCAGGCACAAGCCCCCGGTCGCTAGCCCAGAGCGACAGCTCCGCCAAGAGTGGCATCGAGACGCCTTCCGCCACTGCCAGCAAAGCAGAAGTGGAGCAACTGCGCCAGGAGCTTGCCGCGCAGCGCCGGACGATTGAGCAATTAAAGAATCTGGTCGAGCAACTTGTGGACGTCAAGTCGCGCGCACCGTCCCCGGCAAACGATGGCGCCGCCCGAATGATTAACACCACTTACCCGCTAGCTGCTCCCGCGCCTGCCGCCGAAACGGCAGTTGCGGCTCCCGCGGAGTCGGTCGAGGTTTATCAGAAGCCGCCCGACAAAAAAGAAAGCAGCGCTCCCGTAAACGCGGGATGGAACGGGGAGCATTTTTTCATCAGGTCCAACGACGGCCAATTCCAGATACAACCCTATGGCTACGTGCAGACCGATTACCGCAGCTACATCGGAGATGGGGCTCCCCCCGACACTTTTTCCGTGCGACGCGGGCGTTTTGGCTTTCAGGGGAATTATGGGGACCACTATCAGTTCGGCATCCTGGTTGACGCCGCCGCATCAACCGGCGCAACGATCCGCGATGTCTACCTCAACGCAAAATACAATAACGCGATTCAAATTCAGGCTGGGCAGTTCAAGGAACCCTTTGCCCAGGAATTGGCCGCAGGCGTCACAAACATCGATTTCGTCGAGCGGGGGCTCCAATCTCTGCTCTATCCTTCTGCTGCGTCGGCGTTCCGGAGCCCTGGCGCGGTAATTCATGGCGATGTCAACGGCGGCGCGTTTCAGTATTGGGCGGGCGCTTTCAACGGTAAAGGATTTTCCACCAACAACACCACGAGCGTGCCCGAGGCGGTCGGGAGAGTGCGCTTCTACCCCTGGCGCAACAAGAAAGACAGCGTGTTGAAGGAATTTGCTTTCGGCGGATCGATCGCCTACAGCCAGGCGCGCGGGCTTTCCAACGAGCTCACGCCCGCAACGGGTTCGCCGGATGCCGCTTTCATTTTCCTGCCGCAGTTTCAGGCCAACGGGAATGTGTGGCGGTATGAGGGGGAGTTCACTTTCCTGAAGGGCCCATGGGGTTTCCGCGACGAATACGTTCAGGCGATGTTCGATCGCACCGGCGTCGGAACTTTGACCCTGGGTGGACTCGGGTTCGCCGATCTGCCGGTCGTTCGATTCAAGGCCTGGAACTCCGCTGCCACTTACCTGCTCACCCAGGAACGGCGGCCGGAAAACGGCACGCCTCGCATCAAGCACCCGGTGTTTGGTCCGGAACTTCCTGGCGGCGGCGGTCGCGGATGGGGAGCGTGGGAACTGGCGTTCCGCTACTCCGGGATTCAGGGCAATGAACCCGGCATTTTCTTTAACAACGTGTTCACACCGCAGAACCTGCCGACATTTAACCGGCACACCGATGAATTCAGTTTCGGCGTGAACTGGTATTTGAACTACTGGGTGCGCTTCCAGTCCAACGTGAGCATCGACCGCCTGAAGCAGCCGAGCACGATCGGTGCTACGCCACAGAACTACTACGTCTTCGAGCAGCGTTTGCAGTACCGATTCTAGGGCAAGGAGAATCCGCCATGGATCGGACTGGATTCGAAGCTCGCCCGAGCGCCTGGAAGTCAAGCAGGCCTTCACAAGAACGAGAACCGCGCCACGGCGCCGAAAATTCGAGTGGAATTCCTGGAGGAGGTTTTTCGATGAGGTCAAGACTCGCGAAGATAATCGAAGTGGCTGCGGTTGTCGCCTTCGGATTTCTCCTGAACAGTTGCGGTTCGCAGCCGTTTTGCCCGACTTGCGGCACCACGGTCAATGGAGCCTATGGCGTGCTCAACGTCATTCCCGTGCCGGAGCACAATCCGACCGGCGAGCCGGGCGGTCCATTCAATTCGTTCGACATAAGCTGGTTCGATCCGATTCAGCAAAAGGTGTACACGTCCGACCGCATCGGGCTTGACGTTGTGGTCACGGACGCTAAGAACAACTTCGCCGTGAATACGATTGGCGGACTCAACCAGGTGGCCAACGCGGGGAACAATGGCAGCCCTTGTTGGGGTCCACAGCTCAATCCCGCTGATGTCCAGGGGATTCCATCCATCGTCACGGGCCTGGGAAGCGTCAATTTCACGCGCCCTGGCAACGGGCTCACCCGGTTCGGTTGCAGAAACGCCCCGTTCTTTGCAAACTTCGGTAACGCGTTTCCAGGCTTTGGGCCAAACGGCTCTTTCGGTGGATTTCCGGGCGCACAATGCTGTGCCTCGCGTGCAAATGGCGTTAACCCTCTCTCCGGACCTAACGGACTTCTCGTCACTCCAGACGGAAACACGTTATTCGTTGGCAGCGGCAGCGCCTCTCTCGTGGTTTTCGACCTCACCACTACCCCTCCAACGGTGATCGCTGATTTGTCCACCGGTGCTTCCCCTGATTTTGACGGTCCGAATGGCGTCGGCCCCTGCATTGCGTCTTGGAATGGCGGCGCTGGCAGCGCTCCCGAATGTGCCGATGACCGCGGCGACGAAATGGCCTATGGAACCGTCGGCGGACACGACATTCTCACCATCGCCAACGGCGACCCCGGTCTCCCGTTCGTCACGCTGGTCGACGTAACCGACCTCGTTAACCGAACCTTCACGCCGCCCTTCACAACCCCTGGACAGGGACACTGTCTACCGGTGAATTACCCCGCCTATCCCACAAACGGAGACGCAACCAACAATTACACCACCGCAAATCCCGGGGCGTGCATCCTTGGCCAGATTTATTACGACGCCACAAATGCAATTAGCGCAACCGCTCCGGTGGATTCAGCTGGCGCCCCATGCCCGGACCCCTCCACCTCCGTGCCCTCCGGCGCCTCGGGTGGCCCGTTTCCCTTGGCAGCGACGGGTGGAACGATAACCATTCCCTGTCATCACTCCGCGATCGTTGACCAGAACACCGGATTCTTCATCACTAACGACACCAAGGGCCTGCCGCTTGCGCCGGGGCAAGGCGGTGAAATTGCTGTTGCTGGGACCGGTGCCGTAGGTTTCAATCCGCTCCACGGCACTTTCTATGTACAAAACCTGAACTGCACCGTTTCCAATTTGCCTAGCCAATCAAGCGTTGCCGTAGGGTGCATCGACGAAATCGATCCCAGAATCGGAAATCCAGCCGGCCCCGTTGTAATCAACGTGGTTCCTACTCTCAACTGCATGCCTGCCGGCATCACTCAGGGACCCGGCCACGATTTCTTCATCGGCTGCGGGGGGCATGATGGGGTCCAATTCCCGCCACTGCTAATCATCTTTGACGGTACTTGCACAACCAGCGCGGCTTGCGTCGCGAGCGAGATCAACATCGATCAGAGCGGCGGTACCGACGAAGTGTGGTACAACCCCGGCGACAACCGCTACTACACCGCGGGACGCGACATGCCCAGCGGGCCGGTCCTCGGCGTGATTGATGCCGGAACGCGCCAGTGGCTTGTGAATGTCACGACGGGTTCGAATTCTCACAGCGTGACAGTGAACCAGTTCACGAATCAAATCTTTGTTCCCACACAGGCCGGGCCGCTCTGCGGTACGCAGAGTGCCAACGGGTGTATCGCCGTCTACGGCAGGCAGTAGACTTTATAAAAGAAGCCTGGAATAAGGATTGGGACGCGGGCGAGGCCGCAGAAGCTGCAAGTGTCGGCGGACAAATGGCCTGGACCCGCATTCACCCGCATGGGTGTAAAATAAAGGCGTTGGGGAGTCTCAGCTTGCCGGGATTCAGATGCTATCGCCCGTAAAATCGCACCCGCGCCGCATGGCTTACGTCCAATGCGCAGTCGCGTGGGTTTGCGTACTCTCACTCATTCTTGTACTGGCGAACCGGGTTCCTCGAATCCCTCGCTGCGAAGTGACCTCATGGGTTCCTTCCACACCTTCGCAAATCACCGCTAGAGTTCTCGCCAAAGACTTCTTCGTGCTCTCGCGGCCAATTACCGAGTTCAGCGCGCTCGTCCACTGGCCTCCGTCTGCGCTCGAACTAGGCGAAGAAAGGCCCTTGTTTTCCGTATCCCTGGACAATTGTCTTTTTACTCGCCCGCCGCCCCCAAGCCTAGGCTGAAAGGGCTGCTCCAAAAAGGTATCCCGTTGTTGGTCTTTCGGAGCATCTAATTGCAGGAAGATCCATGACAAGGCAATGGCTGAGACTGAATAACAGGCACGCTCCGAGCAGTGCCGGGAGGAAGCGATGAATAGGATTCAGCAAGGTTTTTTGGGGAGCCGAATGGCTTCCGTCAGTATGGCTTTTGCGGCCGCGGTGGTTGTGTTGTCCGCGCCGCGCGTCTCCGCAAACACCAAGCCCACAGAGGTTCCGGCAAAGGTGATCGCGCATCTGCCCCTGAAGGATGCGCCGGGGAGCGAAATGCTTTTGCAAAATAAGGGAGACAAGCAATACCTGTATGTGCAGAAGGCATCCAAGCAGGGCTTTACAGTAATCGACGTCACCAAACCGGTGGTGCCAAGTTTGGTGGGTGCTGGTGCCCAGAGCGGCGATGCAACTGCTGGCAAGCTTGAGATTGTGGGGCCTGACGTTGCCCTCGCCGAAGTTCCTGACAGGAATTCCAAGGGAGTGATTCGCAACACTGAGAATCCCACGGAAACCGTCAAAATTCTAGACCTTGCCGATCCCGCACACCCCAAGGTGCTACAGACATTTACCGGAGTCACCAGTATCCTGCAGGATTCCAGCCGTGGCCTGATTTACCTGGCCAACGGCGATGGGCTCTGGATTCTCAACCACGCCCGGTCGGGACTCACGCCCGCAAAGAAGAAGCGGCCCTGTGGCTCCGAGGATGCGATTGCCTCAATGCCGCCTGATTGCCAATAGTTTTTCAAGGCACGGAATTGCCAGCAATTTAACAGCGCGGAACGAGATTGCTCCTGGCCGCGCTCGAATGAGTGAATTGGCCGCGCGGCCAGAAGCGGCGCCACAAATGGCGAAATGACTATTTCACGCGGGTTTCCTGGTAGTGCAGGGCCTTCCACTGGCCTTCACGCTTCACCCAGATTTCCCCTACCAGGATTTTCTCAAACCGAACCGTGGCTTTCGGCGGAAACTTGACAAAGACCTCGTAGCGGGCAAACGCCGCGTCCGTGCAGAGCGGCGTCACTTTCAGGAATGAAAGCGTGAAGTCAGCGACTGCGCTCTCCTGAAGTTCGCTCAGAGCCTTCCACTTGTAGCGTTCACCTCCGCCGTCTGCTTCGACCGCCACGTACTCCTCGGTCAAGAGGTTGCCATACGCTTTCTGGTCCTTGGCCTTGATCGCCTCCCATTCTGCTTTGATTCTTGCATCAAGCAGATTGGTGAGTTCCGGCGGGGCAGCCGGTTTGGCGGTTTGGCCGGCGGTTCCTTGCTGATTCTGTCCAAAAACAAAGCAAGCCATCGCCAACGCCGCGCAAGCCAAGGCAAGTGCATTCCGCATCGCTTATGTCTCCCCGTCTGGCGTTTCTTTCGCCACAGACGCAACGTACTGGATCTTGCAAATAGGAATCAGTGTCGTGAAACCTCGCGCATCTTAACGGGCGGGACCTCTCGCAGTCAAAGCCGCACTGTCAAGTTCGCAGTTAACCAATAGGCTTAAATACCAGTTATTGATATTGCGAATACAGCATCCGAAGAGCACGATTCTCTCCAACCCATCTCATCCGGAGGAGTATCACCCTTATGGCTTCACCAGGGCGCAAGATGGCTGTTTGGCCGGTGGTTGCTTTGTTCATTTTCGGGTTCAGCCTTATTGCAAACTCGCAGAACATCATTGCCCTGGTGGGCAGCGGTTCGAATCTTCCCACGCCGCTCTACTCCCACTGGGTGGAAGAGTATAACAAGCTGAGTCCCGGGGTTCAGGTCCGGTATCTCAGCACGGGCACCGTCAAGGGCATGGAGGACATCTCGCGCGGCGTCGGTGATTTCGCGGCAGGTGAAGTGCCGATGAACGACGAAGAACTAAAAACGGCGAAATTCCCCATCCTGCACATTCCCACGGTGCTGGTCGCCATCGTGCCGATTTATCACGTTCCCGGCGTAAAAGGGAATCTTCGCTTCTCGGGCCCCGTTCTTGCCGATATTTTTCTCGGAAGCATCAGGAACTGGGACGACCCCATGATTAAGGAAATTAATCCCGGCCAAGCTCTGCCGCATCTGGAAATTACGGTCGTCCACCGTACCGAAGGAAAAGGTTCCAACTATATCTTTGCCGATTTTCTTTCGAAGGCCAGTTCGAAGTGGCGCAGCCAGATTGGCAAGACGCCCTCACCGGCCTGGCCTGTCGGTATCAGCGCCAATCGCGGTGAGGACATGATGGAGAAAGTGAAAAACACTTCAGGAGCCATCGGATATATCGAACTGGGATTCACGATAACGGACAACTCGGTCGGAGTTGGCCATGTCCAGAATGCTTCCGGAAAATTCGTCGGCGCGAGTCAGGCAAGTATCGCAAATGCTTACCGTTCCGCCGAAAAATCCATCCCAGCGGATTTTCGCGCGTCACTGACGAATGTTTCGGGTAACGATGCCTATCCGATTGTCAGCTTCACATGGCTGTACGTGCCGGAAAAATCGAGTGATCCGGAACGTTCCAGGGCGCTCGCCCACTTCCTGGAATGGGCGCTCAGCATGGGGGAACAGAGCGCGGAGCAGCACGGCTACACGCCATTGCCCGCATCGCTTACGACGAAAGTTCTGGCAAAAGTGCATTCCTTGCACTGAACGCGTCCGAGGATTTCCTATCCCACCCGGTGGTGCGATCTGGCGTAACCAGAACGCGAAACCAGTGGGGCTCCCTGAAAATAGGGTCGATACTCTCAGGTTTGAAGGCTACTCTCTGCGACTTGCACTCGATATTCCCGCGGAGGAAACTATTAGCTAGCCTCTTCCTTTTGCGGGGGTTCAAGTTTTTTGCGATGTTGCCACAGGAGTTCGCCATGAAGCTGTCCGTTGGGCGGTTTGCACACTTTGGTCTTTCGTTGATTGTTTTCACGTTGCTCGCGCTGCTAGGCGCGCTTCCCATTGCGGGGCAATCCGCTGGGTTCAGGGCAGAACCACCCGCGAAACCCGGCGAGCTCAAGATTCCCGTCGGAACCATTCTCCCCGTTCGGCTGAATCACGCGTTGTCTTCGAAAAACGCACAGGTAGGACAGGATGTGACCGGCCGCATTATGCAGGATGTGCCACTGCCGAACCATGAAGAAATTCATGCAGGAGCGAAGGTGGCCGGCAAGATCGTGTCGGTACAGCGAGCAGGAAACGGCACAGACGGAAAAATCTCTTTCCGCTTCGACACTCTTGAAATCCATGGCCGCAAAATTCCCATCGCTGTCAGTTTGCGCGCCCTGGCCGGCTTCATGGAAGTACAGTCCGCGCAAACCCCGGAATTCACTCCCGGTTTCGGCACGCCCTATAATTGGGCGAACACGCGGCAGATCGGCGGCGACGAAGTTTACGGAGTGGGAGGTCCAGTCACCAACGAATATAGTGGAGAGGTGGGGAGAGGGGTTTATGGCGGCGTCCTGGTTCACGTTCGCGCGCGGCCCGAATCAAAATGCCGCGGACCGCTGGATGCTGAAGACCGCGCTCAGGCCCTATGGGTCTTCTCTTCCGATGCCTGTGGGGTTTACGGCATAGAGGGAGTCGGCATTGCGCATGCAGGACGCACCGAGCCTGTCGGAGAGATCACGTTGGTTGTGGGACAGCGGGATTTACTTGTGCGCGGCGCCAGTGGGATGTTGTTGCGCGTTATTCAATAGCACAAAGCCGGCCCGGAATTTCTTCCTGCACCAGGATGCGGGAGTGCGGCTACGTTCTCACGGCGGTGGCTAGCTGTGATTTGTCATCCGTTCGCTTCGTAATTTCGGCCAATAATTGATAAGAGCGGAGCCGATCCTTGAAATCAAACGCATTCGAAACCACGATCAGCTCATCCGCCTGGGTCTCTTCCAGAAAATCGTTCAAACGCGCCGCAACACGTTCCGGGCCGCCGACTATGGCCGCTCCAAATTTGGCAGCGACCATCTCCCGCTCATCGGCGCTCCATTCAATGCTCTTCGTTGGGGGCGGTAACGGGCCGGGTACTCCTCGAATTAAGTTCAAGAACATCTGGATGGGCGTGGTTGCAAGAAACTGCGCCTGTTCGTCCGAATCCGCCACCAGGATCGGCACCCCGACCATGGCGTAGGGCTTATCCAAAACTTCGGACGGACGAAACGAGGCCCGGTAAATCCGGAGGGCGGGCAGTAGCGGTTGCGGCTGAAAATGTGCCGCGAACGCGAACGGCAGTCCCAGTGCCCCCGCCAGGCGCGCACTGAAATCACTCGATCCGAGAAGGAATATCGGTACGTTCGTGCCTTCCCCGGGATATGCATGCACTCGCTGCGAAGATGACGGCTTGCCCAGATAGCGGCGCAATTCTTCGACCAACTCCGGAAAATCATCGCCCGTGCCGAGAGAGGATCCGCGCAAGGCGCGCATTGCTGCTGAGTCTCCGCCAGGAGCCCGGCCGAGTCCCAGGTCAATGCGACCCGGGAAAAGTGATTCCAGGGTTCCAAATTGCTCGGCAATCACCAGCGGGGAATGATTCGGCAGCATGATGCCGCCGGATCCTACGCGAATTTTGGAGGTTCCATTCGCAATGAAGCCGATGAGCACCGAAGTGGCGGAACACGCGACGCCACGAATGTTGTGATGCTCCGCCAGCCAGAAACGCTTGTATCCCAGGGCCTCTGCATGCCGCGCCAGGGCTAGCGAGTTTTGGAAGGCTTCGGCTGCTGTCCCACCCTGCCTCACATGCGCCAGGTCCAGGATAGAGAGGGGTGTGCTTGCAAGTCGTGAATCGTTCACCATGGACTCCTCTAATTCGGCAGAACGCGCCAGGTTTCTCAACGCGCCGCCACACTCATTGGATGCAACAGGCCACCCCCAGGTATTTTGATGAATGACCGATCGAGTTTCAGTCAATGCCTGCTGGGCGGATTCCATTTCCAGAATGTTCGCAGTCGGGACGCTTTCCAGCAGACTATTATCCAATCCTAAATGGTAAACGACTAGGAAAGGACTCCAATTTCGGCCGTAACCAGTTAAAATCGTGGATTCCGAACGACTTCAGATAATGGCATGGTTTCGGGCCACAAGGTTCATTCCAGGGAGATCAGGTGAAACACAGCCCTCACACATCCTCCAAGCGTGCACTATTTATCAAACATCGCGTTTACGCCGCCATGATGCAGATTGTGCTCCCCGCGGCGATCCTGCTTACGGGCTGCCGCTCGCACAGTTTGCCTGCAGGCCCTGCGATCGAATTCACGAAAATTCCTCCAGCTGCGCAAGGCGGCCGCGAACGGGTGGATACGATTGCGGGGCGCGTCTCCGGTGCGCGTCCCGGCCAGCAGATTGTCGTGTACGCCAGGAGCGGTCCGTGGTGGGTGCAGCCATGGCCCGACAAGCCGTTTATCCCGATTCAGGCCGATGCGACCTGGGGAACTTCCACGCACCTCGGGTTTGAGTACGCCGCAATGCTAGTGGACCCTGGCTATCATCCTCCTCCAACGATGGACGTCGCCCCCACACAAGGCGGCTCCGTGGTTGCGGTCTCGCTTGTGAAGGGGACGGGAGCCCCGCAACTGGCACCGGTGAAACCGCTCCATTTCAGTGGCTACGATTGGGAGGTTCGCACCATCGCGAGTGACCGCGGAGGGATGAATAATTTGTACGATGGTGACAATGCCTGGGTTGACTCGACTGGTGCACTCCATCTCCGCATCAAGAAGAAGGGTGAGAAGTGGTCGTGTGCGGAGTTGGAGATGAGCCGCAGTCTGGGTTACGGAACCTATATCGTCGTCGTTCGTGATACCACGCACCTGGAACCTGCCGCGGTTTTGAGCATCAATACCTTTGACGATTGGGGAGGCGACCAGCATTACCGCGAACTGGATATCGAATTCGGGCGTTGGGGAGAAGCCGGGCGCAAAAATAATGCGCAGTACGGCATACAGCCCTTCTATGTTCCCGGCAATGTGGCCCCTTTTAAGCTGCCTCAGGGCACCTTTACGCATTCCATGCGTTGGGAATCCGGACGCGCGAGCTTCCAGACCGTTCGAGGCTCGGATATGAGAGCCGGAGCGCCGGTTGTTTCGGAGCACATTTTCACCTCAGGAGTCCCCTCTTCGGGCCAGGAAAAGCTTCAAATGATGTTTTATGTTGTGGCCAGCGAAAAGAACCCGCTTCAAAAGGAAAATGAGGTCGTTGTTGAGAAATTCGAATATCTCCCCTGAAGTTCGTATCAGGTGCCGTTGGCTCCGATGGAGCCTGACGACCGCATGGGCTTTGGTGTGCTGCGCTTCGGTGGCACAGGCGCTGGATCCAAATCGAATTCTTTCTCAGTACATGCGGGAGCATTGGGGTATTGAAAAGGGATTTCCAGGAGGCTCCGTAACCGCGCTGGCGCAGTCCGCCGATGGCTATTTGTGGATCGGGACTGACAAAGGGCTCCTCCGTTTCGATGGCCTGAACTTCCATCCGTTTCCGCTCGCCGCTCCCACTACATTTCCCATCGGGCCCGTTCAGGCCCTCACTTCGGACGCACAGGGAAATTTATGGATCCTTCTGCAAAGCACCAAGATCTTGCGCTACCACGAGGGTAAATTCGAACTGGGCCGCGAACTTGCGGAGTTCGGAATCACCTCGCTTCTCAAGCGCAAAGATGGCTCGGTGCTCTTTGCATCTCTCGCCTACGGTCCGCTGACCTACAACTCTGGAAAATTCGAATTGCTTAGTCCGCCTTCGGGGCCCGCAAACTCCGCCTCCGGCGCATCCGAAATTACCACCGACGAGCTTTCCAGTCGCCTCAGTTGGGCAACCGGCGTGGCTCCTCATCGTTTTGCCGAGCCCAATTCGGCCGTCATTTCCATGGCCGAAACCTCCGATGGCAAAATCTGGCTTGGCACGCGCGACAAAGGCCTCTTCTACATGAGCGATGGCAGAGTCGTCGCCGTCCCAACCGGCATCCCCGGGGGCTCAATCAACAGCTTGCTGGTCGCCGGTGATCACGAACTGTGGATCGGCACCGACAAAGGTGTTTTACGATGGGATGGTACGAACGTCAGTTCGGCGGATGTTCCTCCGGGCCTTCACCATCTTCACGTGCTTTCGATGGTCCGGGATCGCGACTCAAACATCTGGTTCGGCACTCCCGGCGGACTCATTCGCGCAAGCGCAGGCGGAGTCGACGCCGATGCAGACAACCCGCGAACGCCCACGGCGGTTACTGCTCTCCTTGAGGATCGAGAAGGAGATCTCTGGTCCGGCAGTCCCTCGGGGATCGAGCGCCTGCGTGATAGTGCGTTCGTGACCTATTCCGTGGCAGGTCTTCAGTCGGAGAGCAGCGGACCGGTTTACGTCGACCGGAGTGAGCGCGTTTGGTTTGCTCCATTCGAAGGCGGGCTTCACTGGTTGAAGGGTGAGCAAAGCGGGAGCGTAACCAGCGATCGCCTCAACCAGGATGTTGTCTATTCCATCGCCGGGGGAAGGGAAGAATTGTGGATTGGCAGGCAACAAGGAGGGCTCACGCACCTGCGTTACGCGGGGGGCACGCTGACGACGCGGACCTACACTGAAGCGGATGGCTTGCCGCAAAACAGCGTATACGCCGTTTTTCAGAGCCGGGATGGAACGGTATGGGCCGGCACGCTGAGCGCCGGCGTGAGTCAGCTTCGTAACGGGCATTTCACAACTTACACCACAGCCACCGGCATGACCTCGGACACGGTGACCTCGATTGCCGAAACTTCCGATGGCACGATGTGGTTTGCAACGCCGAACGGTCTTAATGCCCTATCCGGGGGGCTTTTTCGGGCGTTGCGTGCTCGCGACGGTCTTCCTTCCCAGAATGTGAATTGCCTTCTGACGGACTCCGCGGACCTGCTGTGGATCGGCACCTCAGCCGGCCTGGCCTACCTCATTTCAGGTCAGGTCCAGGTGCCCTCCGCGGTGCCCCCGGCCCTGCACGAACAAATTTTGGGAATTGCCGAAGACAAACTGGGCTGGCTCTGGATCTCCACCACCAATCATGTTCTTCGAATAAAACGCGATAAATTGCTGAGGAATTCCGTTGGCGATACGGATGTCCGAGAGTACGGACTGGAAGATGGCTTGCATGGGACCGAAGGCGTAAAGCGCCAGAAGTCCGTTTTTGCCGATTCATTTGGGAAAATCTGGTTTTCCATGAACCGGGGAATCTCCGTGGTTGACCCATCGCGCGCCATATTGAATTCTGCCCCCGCCTTGGTACACATTGAGGAATTGTCTTCCGACGGAAATCCCGTCAGCCTGACAAACAATATTCGGCTTCCCGGCGGCCATCGAAGAATTACCTTCGCTTACTCGGCGTCGAGTCTTTCCGTTCCCGAACGCATTCGCTACAAGTACAAGCTCGAAGGTGTCGACGAGGGCTGGAACGGCCCAGTCGCGGAGCGCCAGATTACTTACAACAATCTCAGCTCCGGGCCTTATCGTTTCCGCGTGCTCGCCAGCAATAGTGATGGACTCTGGAACAGTGACGAATGCGATGTGTCTTTCAGGATTGAGCCATCCTACTGGCAGACCTGGTGGTTTCGGCTTTCCGGTCTGGCCGCATGTATTCTTGCAGTATTGCTGTTTGTTCGCCTTAGGATGCGCGCGCTGGCGGCTCGAATGAATATGCGGTTCGAGGAGCGGCTCGCCGAACGTACCCGAATCGCCCAAGAACTTCACGACACGTTGTTGCAGGGATTCATGAGCGCGTCCATGCAGCTTCACGTTGCCGACGACCGGCTTCCCGAAGATTCGCCGGCCAAGCCGCTCCTGGGCAGGGTGTTGGACTTGATGGGGCGTGTAATTGACGAAGGCCGCCACACAGTGCGCGGACTTCGCTCAACGGAAATCGCCCGTCAAAGCCTGGAAGAGGAGTTTTCACGCATTCAAAAAGACATGGCTATTTCCACCCAAAGCGAATTTCGTGTCATTGTGGAGGGAGCGCCCCGCGAGTTGAGGCCCGTCATTCGCGATGAAATTTACTTTATCGGCCGTGAATCGCTGGCCAATGCATTCCGCCACTCCGGCGGCACCGAGGTCGTCGTGGAGATTGAGTACACGGCCAGCCACTTGCGGATTCTGGTGCGCGACAACGGCTGCGGCATGGATCCGCAAGTGATTCACAGCGGCCGCGAGGGACATTGGGGCTTGTCGGGGATGCGCGAACGAGCGGAACGCATTGGCGGAAAACTGACGGTCCTCAGCCTTGCGTCCGCGGGCACGGAGATTCACCTCTCGGTTCCCAGCCGCCTCGCCTACGAGCCTGAATTTTCCGATCATGCAAGCTCGTGGTTCTCGCGGTTTTACTCCCGAAAGGCGACCAATGGGAATTCTAAAGCTGAACAGAAGCTGCGCAAATGAGTGAAAAAAACAAGATTCGCGTGCTAAGCGTGGATGACCATCCTCTTCTCAGGGAAGGTATCGCCGCCGTCATCAACAGCCAACCGGACATGGAGATGATCGCACAGGCCGCGACTGGGCAGGACGGGATCCAGCAATTCCGCAAGCACCTGCCAGACGTCACGCTGATGGATCTCCGCCTTCCTGACATAAGCGGCGTGGATACCATTGTGGCGATTCTGGCGGAGTTTCCGGAAGCGCGGATTATTATGCTGACCACGTTTGAAGGTGATGTTGAAATCCAGCGGGCTTTGGAAGCCGGCGCGCGCGGCTACATGCTGAAGAGCATGCCTCCCAAGGAACTGGTTGAGGTTATCCGGCAGGTCCACGCCGGGAAAAAACGGATCCCCCCGCAACTTGCGGCGCGGCTAGCCGAACATATGAGCGATGAGGCGCTGACCGTTCGCGAGTTGGAGGTGTTGCGCCAGATCGCCGAGGGGAATCGAAATCGCGACATCGGTGAAAAACTTTTCATCACTGAAGAAACGGTGAAAGTGCACATCAAACACATCATGGAGAAATTGGGAGCAAGCGACCGCACCCAGGCCATCGCCATTGCCATCCGTCGCGGAATTATCCACCTCTAGAACGCCGATGTTCTACCTGTCCCCATACCACTAAGGCGTTACGTAAAGATACCGGAAAGTAGGGTAGCGACATTCCGCTCCGCCCCGTAGCTTTGGTTACCGGGTGTCTGATTGTCGACGGAGCATAATGCAATTGCACAGGCTATTTCCCGCATTTCCGTCCGGGCTTCCCGGTGTTGGACTGCTGCTCTTACGAGCGACTGTCGGTGCCAGTCTGGCTGCCCAGGGTTTGGCTACACTGATGTCCAATGAACATTCGACGCTACTTGTTTTGCTGATTGCCGTGCTCCTGTTGATGAGCGGGCTCTTTGTACTGATTGGCTTCCTAACCCCCATATTCAGTCCGCTTGCTTGCCTTGAGTGTCTTGGTGGTGCGCTTTCCTGGTTCCCGTTTCCGTTGTCGAGTTTTTCTTGTTCAAAACTGGCGATGGCCCAGTTGATTGCCATCTCCGCGGCAATAGTTCTTCTTGGTCCCGGGGCTTTTTCGATCGATGCCCGCCTTTTCGGGTGGAAAGAAATAGTGATTCCGCCTGCCTCTCGGTTTCCCCAAGACGAATAAGTACTCTCCCCCCAGTGGCGCAGCCGCTCCCGGCGTTCCGTGCACCTCAAGTGAGAATTTGTCAATCCACCTATCGTGGTATTTCGAATCACCCCCAGGGACGTACCAATAAATTATTCCATCTCGGGATGCTTTTGCTTCTTGCCTCCGGCAAAGTGACCTTGATTCCGCCCTACGTTCGAATCCGCGAATGAGTTTTCGCAAGTGATGAGGAGGATACGCACTTGGCAACACAGCAATACAGCTTGGCAAGTAATGGCAACTTCTCTGATATTGCCTCACAACAACTGTCCGACAATCAGCTTCTTTCGGCCGCGAAGAAAGGGAACCGGGCGGCCTATGGTGAACTCTTCGAGCGCCATGCAAAAAAGATTTTCCTCTCCACACTGCGTATCACCCGAAATCGTGAGGATGCCGAAGATGCCCTCCAGGAATGCTTCTTGAGCGGCCTGGTTCATCTGAAGGATTTTGACGGCAGGTCTCAGCTATCCACCTGGCTTACGCGCATCGCGATCAATGCGGCCCTGATGAAGCTTCGCCGCAATCGTTACTCGCGTGAAGTGCCGATGGAATTCCTGGATGAGGAAGGGAAGGAGCGTCCCCGGTATCAGTTCATTGACGGCTCGCCCAATCCGGAAGACAGTTATGTTGACCAGGAACGCATGAAGCATCTCCGGGACGCTCTTGCAAAGCTTCGGCCCCGCGTTCGCGCGGCGATCGAAATCTGCCAGTTACAAGAGTGTTCCATCAAGGAAACCGCCCGCAAACTGGGCATTTCCTCGGCAGCAGCCAAGGGCCGTTTGTTCCACGCCCGGGTTGCTCTTCGGAAGGCTTGCACCCAAAAATCGATCCCAATCAGCCGCCGGCTGAGTCGCGCTGCGTAGTTGCCTGCCGTTGCCCCCACAAACATTCGCCGTCTTGGCGAATCGCAGAGACAGGAAGTTCCGCTTCCTGCCTCTGCCGTCAACGGCAATTGAACTTGGAGCATTTTGGGAATAAACACCGCGCTTCCACATCGTCCATAGGGGCGCGCCTAATTCTTGGGTTCGCACGAAGGGACCTGCGGAACATCTTTGCACGCCCTCGCCAAGCTCTTGATCCTGTCGGAGTTGACTCTTTCTCGATTGCCAGTTCCGTCGACGCGTCTCCCCCCTTGCGGGGGGAGGATTGTTCACCTTTTGCCTGTTCGCGCCGGTAAGGTTTACTTGCCTTGCAGCTGCGGGTGGCTGGCAACTACCTCTGCCACGGTGGACTGGGTTTGCTTGCTGGCCATCTTTTCGTCACGGGATGCGAACACCCGGCTTCCATCCGGATTACCTTCGTCAAACATTTCCGATAGGAAGTAGCGATCGCCGTATTTGTTGAAGATCAATTCCGTCTTCTCCGGGGTGGAGTTAAGTTGCGCAGACTCGACGTCAAACAACATGGACTTTGTGCCGTCCTTCGTGCTGATCTGCATGACTGTCCCATCATTGTTATCCAGCCGATGAATGACATACGTGCCTGCCGGAAGCGTATTGTTCCCGACGTGGAACTGAAATGGGATTTGCGCTTCCACGCGCCCGATGATCTGTGCGTGTGCACTTGTCGCGAAAAACGGCGTCGCGACAAGTAATGCGAACAAAAACGGCAGCGAGTTGCGAGTGCGCTGCGCCGTCCGCGCGGTTTCAAGTTTTCCCAGATTTTCGGTGTACATGTTCATTTCTCCTCTTTGCGATTTGCAAGACGCTCTAAGGCTCATCTTCACGCCCACTAGATACGCAAGCCCGATTCCAATCCTAGGATGACTGTAAGTTGCACAAACTACTGGCTGCACGCACATGAAGTGTGAGAGCAGTGGCGACACGTTCAACACTTGCGGCGCCAACGACAGTGTCATGACAGTTGCCGGCGATGCCGCATGAGCATTTTTGAGAGGGCTTGACCGGGCGTCGAACTCTTCCTTGGTACTGGGGACCCCGAGTCGAGAGCCTTAGCCTTTAGAAAGTTTTTGTTTCATGGCCAATTCGTTGCCTCATTGCATCAAAGAATCGAATCGTCAAGGGGGAGTTTGCCTCGACGCGGATTCTTTTTCGCTACTTCTGAAATTGAGTGCACCACCTGCCATCGGCCCGGGTCGATGAGAGAGGGTCTGAATGCCAGGCGAACCGAGCTCCATACTGGCGAGTGCTCACATCCGCTGGAAGGGTTGGCCGGTCGTGGTCCACTCCACGCGGACAGCGATTGCGGCTGTGGCTTCCGTGTTGGTGGCCCGACTGTTTCGTCTGCCGGAAATATATTGGGCGCCGGTGACAACCCTGGTGATCACGCAATCGTCTCTCGGGGCCGCGCTGACCGTCTCGCGCCAGCGCTTTGCAGGCACGGCGCTAGGCGCTCTGCTCGCTGCGCTTGTTGCTACTTATTTCAAAAGCAATTTGCTTGTGTTTGGCGGTTGCGTTCTTCTTCTGGGGCTGCTCTGCCCGCTGGCTCACTTTGACCGCAGCGCCTACCGGTTTGGCGGGGTTTCGCTCGCCATTGTGCTGCTCATTCCTCGAACTGCGCCTGTCTGGATCATCGCATTTCATCGTTTTAGCGAGGTGTCCATTGGAATCGCGGTGGCCCTGCTCTTCGCGACAGCGTGGCCCGAGGAAGCCGAGGCCGGTTCGAAGAATCAATGAAGTGCCGATAGTGCACGTGGGTGGGCTGCGCCATGCCGAAGAAAAAAGTGGCGGATCAGTTGGTGGAAGTTCTTGCGAAGGCAAGCGCGCCGGGAACTCTTCATGCCGTTCACAATCACACTTGAACAAAGGAAGGGATTCGGCCTATTTATGGTCCGGGCCATGCTCAGCGGGCACGGCGACGAAATCGTAGATCTCGCAAAGACCAATCTGTTCCGGTAGCAGTTTGCAAAGTCAAATGATGTACGAGAAAAGAAAGGAGATTACCAAGATGGCCACCGCACCGAAAGCGACACAGTCAGGTTTTCCGGAATTCCCCCGAGGGATGGATCTTCTCAATCGACAGGGGCTGAACAAAGGTACGGCGTTCACAGAGGATGAGAGACGCAAGTTCGGATTGGATGGTCTTCTCCCGCCTCAGGTCGAGAGCCTTGAGCAACAAGTCGTCCGCGCTTACGAGGCGTACAAACGAAAGGAAGACGATCTGGAGCGGCACATTTATTTGCGCGCTCTGCAGGATACCAACGAAGTCCTGTTCTATCGGCTCCTGCTCGATCACATCGAGGAAATGACGCCGATGGTCTACACACCGGTTGTCGCGCTCGCGTGCCAGCAGTTCAGTCACATCTACCGCCGGCCCAGGGGGCTATTTATTTCCTACCCATTGCGCGACTCAATCCCCGCACTGTTGCGGAATCGCCCCCATCCGGAGGTTGACGTAATCGTTGTTACGGACGGCGAGCGGATTTTGGGAATTGGTGACCAGGGAGCGGGAGGTCTGGGCATCCCGATTGGCAAGCTCTCCCTGTACACGCTGATCGGCGGCATTCGCCCGGAACGCACGCTCCCTATCGTTCTGGATGTGGGAACCAACAATAAGGAACGCCTCAGCGATCCCGAGTACCTCGGCTGGCGCCATGAGCGGATTAAAGGGCAGGAATATTTTGACTTCGTGGATCAATTCGTTGAAGCGGTGAAGCAGGAGCTTCCAGGAACCTGTTTGCAATGGGAAGACTTCGCGACACCGCATGCTCGGCCCATTCTTCAGCGCTATCACGATGAATTGCTGACGTTCAATGACGACATCCAGGGAACGGCGTCAGTCGCCCTGGGAGCCATTCTTGGCGCCGTCAAAGTGACCGGGAAAAGTTTGAAGGACCAGCAGATCGTTATGCTCGGAGCGGGTTCCGCCGGCATTGGCGTTGCCGATGGATTGCGCGCCGCAATAAAAGATGAAGGGTTGTCCGAACAGGAGGCGCGCAGCCACTTCTGGGTGGTGGATCGAGACGGGCTTCTGCACTCGGGCCGAAAAGATCTTTCTCCGGAACAGAGTGTCTACGCCCAGCCGGAAGACCGCGTCACCGGATGGCCGCGAACCTCCAACGGCAACATCGGACTTGCCGACGTGATTGGGAAGATCGAAGCCACAATTCTGATCGGTCTTTCTACGGTTGGCGGCGCATTTTCGGAATCGATTGTTCGCGCGATGGCGAGCAAGGTCGAACGGCCGATTATCTTCCCGCTCTCGAATCCAACCTCCAAATCGGAGGCGAACGCCGGCGATTTGATTCGTTGGACCGAAGGACGCGCCCTGGTTGCCACAGGTTCGCCTTTCGCGCCAGTCAGCTACGGCGGCCGCACATTTCCGATCGCCCAGTGCAACAACGTTTTCATATTTCCAGCGATGGGGTTGGGAGTTGTCGCGTCGGGCGCGCGCCGCGTCACGGACGCGATGATGTTGGCCGCGGCCCGAGCGCTCGCCGAGAATTCGCCCGCCCTCAAAGACTCTTCCGCATCCCTCTTGCCTCCGTTGACGGACATTCGGAGAGTCGCCGCGGAGATCGCGGTAGCGGTTGGCTTGGAGGCCCAGCGAGGTGGAGTTGCTCCCACATTACCGTTGGACGAACTGCGAAACCGAGTGAGAAATACCCAGTGGTTTCCCAGTTACGCTCAAACCTAGGTAAGGCGCGTGGTTCCAAGTCTCGGCGCAGCCATGCTTGCTCAATTCGGGAAGTTGAGTCTGTTTTGCAGCGCGATAAAGCGGGGATTGGAGCGCAGTGGATCGAGTTCCGGTTCCACCTTCAGAAACACCAGCCCGTTCGAACGGTCGGTGAACGCCTTCTCCAACCAGTCCATCGCCAGGTCGTTCTTCCCCAAGCCTAAATAAACAATGGCGACATAGTAAGGCGAAACATATTGCTTCTTGGAAAGCGCTTCCAGTTGTGCCAACAGCTTGTTCGCCGCTGCATGATTTCCAGAAAGCGCTTCCGCATGCGCCAGCGCCGAGACAGTCAATGGGCTGGAGTGCGATAGCTCCAGAGATTTCTGCAACTCCTCAATCGCAGGGCCGAACTGTCCTTTTTGCTCGTACGCCTGACCGAGATTAAGATGCGCCCACTCCGATGCGGGATCCATCTCCAAGGTGTCTCGAAGCTGGGCGATGGCCCGATCGTATTCCCGTGCCAGATACAGCCGCCAGCCGAGACTCGCGTTGATACTGATGGAGAGCGGTTCCAGTTCCCGGGCCTTTTTAATTTGTTCAAAGCTGTCGTCGAATTTTCCCATCGCGCTCAGGTACAGCGAGTAGCGCTGATATGCCGTGGAGTAGCTCGGGTCCAGCTGAATCGCCTTCTTGAACCCTTCCGCCGCACTGGCCCAATCCCAATCGTAATTAAACTTCGCCGTGGCCAGCGACGTTTCCGCCACTGCGAGGGAAGGATCAATCTCCAGCGCCCGAATCGCCGCCGCCTTGGCCTTCGGCGCCGCCTCCGACGCCGGCCATCTTCCATAAATGGTCGCGCCAATAATCCCGTAACAATCTGCCAACCCGGCGTACGCCAGCGCATATTGCGGATCTTTTCGGGTTGCCTCCTCAAAATATCCGATCGCCTTTTCGAAACCGTCGCCCGACCGCTTGTTCCAGTAATACCGCCCCTTTAAATAATCCTCGTAAGCCTCCGCGCTCACCGATGGCTTTTGCGCCAAACGCTCTTTGTCTTCTTTCGTCAGGTTGATCCGGATCTCGTCCACGATCGCCGACGAGACTCGATTCTGCAGCGCCAGGACGTCGCCGATCGGGCTCTCATACGTGTCCGCCCACAAATGCTGGTCCGTCGAAACCTGCACCAGTTCCGCGGTAATTCTCACGCGGTTTCCCACCCGCATTACGGTTCCCTCGACTACTGCATCCACATTCAACTCCATGGCGATCTGTGGCAGCGGCTTGTGGGTTCCTTTATAGGCCATGGCCGTCGAGCGCGAAATCACCCGCAGCGAATGGATTTTCGCCAGGTTCGCGATCAAATCGTCGGTCATCCCGTCGGCGAAGTAATCCTGCTCCTTATCCCCGGAAAGATTCTCAAGTGGAAGCACCACCAGCGAACTGCTCCGGTTCGCCTTCCCCTTGCTTGCATTCACGCCCTTCACGTAGTGCACCGTGATTCCGGAGATAAGCGCGCTTCCGGCCAGCACCGCCGCAGCCAACAGCGCAATCCGCGAGAGAGAAAATCGGCGTGGATGCTGGTCCTCCGTATTAGTTTGAAGAAACTCTGGATTTACGGAACCGCCATTTGCGGAAACACCCGGAGCATCAGTAATCCGCTTAGTCCCGGCAGCATCTGACGTCGCGCGAACCGAAGCCGTGGCTTTCAGCTCTACCGGTGCGATGAACCTGTACCCCCGCCGAGGCAGCGTCTCGATAAATCTCGGGTGGTCGGAGGAATCGCCCAGCACCTCGCGTAGTCTCATCACGGCATTGTTCAAGCCGTGGTCAAAATCCACAAATGTGTCGCTCGGCCAGAGACGTTCGCGGAGCACCTCGCGAGGCACAATCTCGCCTGGGTTCGCCACCAGCATCGCCAGAATTTGAAAAGGTTGTTCGGAAAGTTTCAACCGCAACCCATGCTTGCGCAGCTCCCCCGCTTCCATATCTGCTTCGAACACGCCGAAGCGTATGTTCCTCGGTGAGCGGTGGTTTTGTTCCATGAAGGATCCGGGAATGTTCGAAAGTATAGCCCTGGGCGCGGAGCCGGTCAAAGTCTACTTTTCATCTCATAACTTAACTCCCGTCTTTTCAGGGATGAAGCCGATGATGTAGAAGTGCTTTCGATTGGATGCATCGCGGATTGCACTCGTCCGTGATTCCGCTCACATTCGCGCAACACCAATTCGGCGGGTCCGTTCGATTCGGAGCGCTGTTGCGCGCAAGCGCTCGCCGGGTCAGGGCCCGGTCGACGCACAGGGGACGCGCGCTAGGGGGATGATAATGTTCAATTGTGGTTGCAGTTCTTCTTTAGCAAAATGGATTTACGTGTCGCTCGTCCTTGCTTTGGCTCTCTTCGCCGCAACTCCAACCCGTGCTCAAGTCTCCGGCGCCACGCTCTCCGGCCTGATCACCGATGAAAACGGCGGCCCGGTTCCCGAAGCCAACGTCACTGTGAAGAATTTGGGAACAGGCGTCGCCCGCGAACTCAAGACCAACGCGGACGGATTCTACTCCACCCCCAATCTCATTCCAGGAAATTACGAAGTACGCGTCACGGCAAAGGGATTCCAGACTCTCGTCCAAAAGGAGATCACCCTCACCGTCGGAGCACAACAGTCCCTGAATTTAAGTCTCAAGGTCGGCCAACTGAACCAGACCGTTGAGGTCAACGCTGCGCCTCCCGAAGTGCAAACGACTTCTTCCACGATCAGCGACACGGTCGACTCGACGACAGTCCGCCAGCTTCCGCTAAACGGCCGCGACTGGACTTCGCTTGCCACACTTGAGCCCGGCGTTGTCAGTATCCCCAACCAGGCCACCACCTCGTTCAGCGCCAACAAAGGCAATCGCGGATTCGGCAACCAGCTAAGCAATGGCGGCCACCGCGCCAACGAAAACAGCTACCGTGTGAACGCCATCAGCATTAATGACTATTCGAACTCTGCGCCAGGAGGCGCAACGGGCGTCAACCTCGGCGTGGATGCCGTGCAGGAGTTTTCCGTTCTCACGAGCAACTACACCGCCGAGTACGGCCGGACTTCTGGAGCCGTCATCAATGCCATCACCAAATCCGGCACCGACCAGTTTCATGGCACGGGTTATTTCTTTGATCGCGACAGCGTCTTCGACGCACGCAACTTCTTCGATGGGCCGCAGATTGCTCCCTTCCGCCGCATTCAGTTCGGCGCTTCCGGCGGCACTGCAATCATCAAGGACAAGACTTTCGTCTTCGCCAACTACGAGGGCATCCGCCAAAGCTCTTCTTCTTCGGGCACGATTGACGTTCCATCGCAGGAGGCTCGCAGCGGCATGCTCTGCGTCTCGGCCGGCGCCAACCCTTGTGCTTCACTGACTCCCGTCACCGTGAATCCCCAGATAGTCCCTTATCTTTCGCTTTGGCCTTGCCCGGCCTCTTGCCAGAGCGCAACCTTCACCGACACGGTTGCCCTTAACTCGACCACCCCAAATCACGCCAACGAAAATTATTTCATTACCCGGATAGACCATAAGCTCACCGATAAGGACAATCTCTCCGGCAGCTATTTTTTTGACTCCGGGCCGCAAAGCCAGACGGATCCTTTGGGCAATACCGTTCATGAGGTCTTCTCTCGCCGGCAATTGGTCACCGCCGAGGACACGCACATCTTCAACCCCGTTCTGGCAAATACCATTCGCGCGGGATTCAGCCGGGTGCTCGGCAATATCAATACACCTGTTTCGGGTGACGCCGTTTCCAAAGACACTACACTCGCGATTGCCCCGGGCGCCATCGGCCCCCCGGAGATCCCCATTTCGGGCATCACAACCGCATTCGGTCTCGGCGGATTCAACCGCTTCACGCACGCCTGGAACTCGATCCAACTCTATGACGACGCGTTTTTCACGCGCGGGACGCACTCCATCAAGTTCGGCTTTGCGTTTGAACGCATGCAATACAATATCCTTGAGCAATTGAGCCCCAACGGCCGCATGAACGGCTATTCGCTGGATGCTTTTCTGACCAATGCGCCTCACCAGTTGAACGCTCTGGCGCCTGGCGGCTCGTTTGAAGTTGGATTGCGCGAAAGCCTTTTTGCGGGGTACATCCAGGACGACTGGCGTTTCAAGCCAAACCTGACCTTCAATATCGGCCTGCGTTACGAAGCGACTACGCGGCCAACCGATTCTCATACTGTGCCCGGTTACACCGTCAACGGCTATACCGTAGCCACCGCTGGATTCCAGCAAATCCAGACGATTCTCAATTGCACTCCGGGCACAACTGCTTGCGGCCCTGTCGGAACGAGCAGTCCGCTCTCCAACAACCCCACGACATTGAACTATGAACCGCGCATTGGCCTTTCCTGGGATCCACGGAAAGATGGCAAGACAGCTGTTCGCGCCGGGTTTGGAATTTTCGACGTGCTGCCACTTCCGTATGAATTCGGCCTCAATACCGCGGCCACAGCGCCCTTCCAAATTATTGGAGCCGACCCGAATTCCACCCTTGGTACCGGCGCTCCGGACCCTAATCTTAACTTTAACCGCCAGAGCATTCGTAACCGCATGATTGATCCCAATCCGCATCGTGCGGACGTGTTGAACTGGAATCTGAACATCCAGCACGAATTTGCCAATGGCTGGACGGGGCTTGTCGGTTATGTGGGTTCCCGCTCGGTTCATCTCTCGGTAGCTTCCGACGATATCAACCTGGTGCAACCTACTTTTGTCAACGGTGTTGGTTTTGTATTCCCTTGCAATCCTTCGCTGGTAACGCCCGCGTATACGGCCACGAACAATTGTTCCAACAACCAGACCGGCACCCGTATCGATTCCAACTGGGGCGGCGGCGCGGGTATTCGCCCGGTGCTGTTTGATGGGGCCGCTGCGTACAGCGCCTTTCAATCTCAACTCAAGAAGTCCTTTTCCAATGGAGTGCAAGGTCAGGCTTCTTACACCTTTGGCAAATGCCGTGACACCAGTTCTGCTCCCGTCACTGGCGACACCTATCTCAATTCAATCGCGGTGCCGCTTCTCCTCCTCAAGAGCGCCAGAGTCGGCGCTTGCGACTTCGATATCCGCCAGACTTTCACGGGAACTGTCATTTGGGATGTCCCTGGACCAAAGACGGGCTGGAAGGCATATGTCGCGGGGGGTTGGCAACTCGGCACGATCATCACCGCAACCACTGGCGCTCCCTTCACGGTCACGGTTGGTGACGGCAACGATCCACTCGGCACGGGATTCAACGGAGACTTCTCCATGAATTACGCGACCCTCATTCCGGGCTGCAACGCGATCCACGGGGGCGTCAACTATCTCAATACCGCTTGCTTCACGCCTCCAACCGCGCCTGCTTCGCTTCCTCTCGCCACCGCGGCGAATCCCTTCGGGTGCGCCCCGCTCTCCTATACGAGTGCCCCGGTTGCGGCTCCCGCCGGGCAGCAGTATTGTTCCAACGTCCTCGGCAATTCCGGTCGTAACAAATTCTACGGGCCGGGTCTAACCACCGTTGACTTCTCCATCTTCAAAAACATTCCGATCACGAGGATCTCCGACGCGTTCAACGTCCAGTTCAGAGCGGAGTTCTTCAACATTCTCAACCACACTAATTTCCTTTCACCGGGCTTCTTGAACACCTTCGGCCAAAACAATTCAGTGTTTGACTTTAATGGAAGCCCTCTCTCTACTGCGTTGAACCAGACATCTACCACTTCCCGCCAAATCCAGCTTGGTCTCAAGTTGGTCTGGTGATATCGATTCCCGCGACAGGGCGAGACTGGCTTTCTATCAGCCGTCTCGTCCGTCCAGATCTCTCCGTTCCTCGAACGGGCTCAATGGGCTTCCGTGTGCACCAACACTCACTTTTGTGAGCATCACTTTCGGGCGTGAAACCAAACCGTGAACGAGTGCTTCGAACAGGCCCAAATGATCACTCCCGTGGAACGCAAATCTAAGATATGGTCAGTGGTCCGCGTCTCCAGCGGGAATTTCCTGGAGATGTACGACTTCATGGTGTTCGGCTATTACGCCGCCGCCATCGGTAAAGCCTTCTTCCCCAGCGACTCCGCTTTCGGTTCCCTCATGCTTTCGCTCATGACGTTCGGCGCCGGTTTTCTGATGCGCCCTCTTGGCGCCCTTGTTCTTGGCGCTTACACGGACCGCCACGGCCGCCGAGCCGGACTGCTTCTCACCTTGAGCATGATGTCCATCGGTATCTTCTCCATCGCGTTCATGCCCGGCTACGCTGCCATCGGCCTCCTCGCGCCGCTCCTCGTCGTCTGCGGCCGCTTACTCCAGGGCTTTTCGGCCGGCATGGAACTCGGAGGCGTCTCTGTCTATCTTTCCGAAATCGCCACTCCCGGCCACAAAGGTTTTTACGTCAGCTGGCAATCCGGCAGCCAACAGATCGCAGTCATGTTCGCCGCTTCCGTCGGAGTCGTCCTGAGCTCCATTCTTCCTCCGGAAAAAATGGACCAGTGGGGCTGGCGCGTGCCCCTCCTTCTCGGATGCGTCATCGTTCCGTTTCTTTTCCGCCTGAGAAAGTCGCTACAGGAAACCGATGAGTTCGTCGCCCGCAAGCGCCATCCCGGCACTTCGGAGATTCTCCGCTCTTTGGCGAGCAATTGGCCCATCATTCTGATTGGCACGCTGATGGTGACCATGACCACTGTCTCGTTTTACATGATCACCGCCTACACGCCGACGTTTGGCAATTCCGTGTTGCACCTGTCCAGCTTTGACAGCCTCATCGTCACGCTCTGTGTCGGAGCCTCCAATCTTTTCTGGCTCCCCATCATGGGCGCGCTTTCTGACAGAATCGGGCGCCGTCCCCTCCTCTTCGGCTGCACACTCCTGATGCTATTCACCGCCTATCCCGGCATGCTCTGGCTGGTCCACGATCCTTCGTTCGCGCGCCTGCTCAGCGTAGAACTTTGGCTCTCTTTCATCTACGGCAGCTACAACGGCGCGATGGTGGTATTCCTCACCGAAATCATGCCTGTTGATGTACGAACCTCGGGCTTCTCGCTTGCTTACAGTCTGGCAACGGCGATCTTCGGCGGTTTCACGCCGGCGCTCAGCACCTATTTGATCCACGTCTCTGGCAATCGCGCGGTCCCGGGATTGTGGCTATCCTTCGCGGCTGCCTGCGGCCTTGTGGCGGCGCTTTTCGCAAAACCTCAGCGCACCGCCCTCACCGCAGTGAGTCCAGTACCAGCCGAATCCTGAACCGTTTCTTTCCACTTCGCCCTGACGGCGGCGGGTAATCGAGATTTCTCACGGTTTTCTTGTCATCGTGTCTCAAGGGTGTTATCTTCATTCCCTCCTCTTCCTGCCCGCCTTTACAAGGAGACTCATGTCTGCGAAGCGTGCACTCCCTTACCAAATTCTGGTTTGCCGAAAACAACACTTCGCGCATCCAATTGGCCGGGCGATAACCTGGGCCGTTCCGGAGGCATAAACCATGGCGACGCAGAGCAAACTTACCGCGATCGGTCAACTCCGCAACGCCATCTTTGAAGCGCGCGCCAACTCGGATCGTCTCTTCGAGATTGTTCGCGAAGATTCTCTTTATGAACGGCCGATCCCCGAACGGAACCGTATCGTGTTTTACATCGGCCATCTCGAAGCCTTCGACTGGAATCTTTTTCGCTCGCACTTATTTTCCCTGGAATCGCGCACCCCTGTGCTTGACAAGCTTTTTGCCTTCGGCATCGACCCTGTCGACGGCGGTCTTCCCACCGACCAGCCCGGTGATTGGCCCCCTCTCGGTGAAGTCCGCAACTACGCACAAACTCTGCGCGACTTGATCGACGACGCACTCGACGCCGGCGCGTTCCCGCTTGCCCAAAGGCCGGACGGGTTTTCTCCCGAATTTCTTCTACGAGTCGCGTACGAGCACCGGTTGATGCATGTCGAAACTCTTGCCTACATGTTTCACCGGCTCCCCTATGCGCAAAAAAATGCGCGATCCCAGGACTCAGTGTCTGTTGCTCCCTTCGTAAACGAAATGCTCGAAATCCCCAGCGGCCAGGCCACTCTGGGCCTATCTGGCGGCCCCTCCGCCGTATTCGGCTGGGATAACGAATTCGAATCCAGCACGGCCGGCGTCCCGCACTTCCGCATCGACAAATACATGGTCAGCAATGCCGAGTTTCTTCGCTTCGTCGAAGCCGGCGGCTATCGGAATCCCCAATTGTGGTCGCCGGAAGATTGGCAGTGGAAAGAGCGCCATTCCATCTTCCATCCCGCATTCTGGAATCAACCGGGCTCTACCTGGACTTTCCGCGGGATGTTTGAGGAACTTCCATTTCCCTCAAACTGGCCCGTCTACGTCAGTCACGCCGAAGCAAGCGCTTACGCGCGTTGGGCCGGAAAATCTCTGCCCACCGAAGCCCAGTGGCATCGCGCCGCGTACGGCACCCCTCGCGGAATGGAGCAGCCCTATCCCTGGGGCGCAGATGACCCAAGCTTCAACCCCGGAAATTACGATTTCCGTCGCTGGGATCCCGCTCCTGTCAACGCTTTCCCCGCCAACAAAAGTGCATTCGGCGTCGTCGGCCAACTCGGCAACGGCTGGGAATGGACTTCAACTCTGTTCGCGCCATTTCCTGGATTCCAACCCTTCCCGTTTTATCCGGGATACTCCGCGAATTTTTTCGACGGCAAGCACTTTGTGATCAAGGGAGGCTCCGCCCGCAGCGCGTCCTGCTTCCTGCGGCGTTCCTTCCGGAATTGGTTTCAGCCGCACTATCAGAATGTCTATGCTGGATTCCGCTGCGTCTCTGAGTGAGTTGAAAAATGCAAAAAACTGCCATGCAAACGCGACCCAGCCCCGTTTCTTTCGTGAGGCAATTCGCACTGGAAGTTTCCGCCGGACTCACCAAGCCGGGACAAAAGGAACTACCCTCGAAATACCTCTACGATTCGGTGGGTTCAGCGCTCTTCGAGGTAATCTGCGCCCTTCCCGAATACGGCGTCACGCGATCCGAAGAACGCCTGCTTCAACTTCACGCCAGGGAAATTGTGGACCAACTTCCTCGCCCCGTTGTCGTCGCCGAACTGGGCAGCGGCAGTGGCCGCAAAACCCGGTTGATCCTGGAAGCGCTCTCCCGCTGGCAATCCACCTGGTACCATCCCATTGAAATTTCCCCCGCCGCGCTTGCCGTGCTTCGCCGTGAACTTCGCGACATCAACAGCATCAGCATTGTCGGCTTCGAACGCGAGTATCTGGACGGGCTGCGCGAAGTCGTCGCTCGCCGAGCGCATGGCGAGCATCTTCTGGTTCTCTTTCTCGGCAGCAATATCGGCAACTTCGACGGAGCCGGAGGCGCGGACTTTCTTCGCGATCTGCGGCAAATTCTTCACGCCGGCGATTCTCTGCTTCTCGGCACCGACATGCTCAAGCCCGTTCAAACTCTAATTGACGCCTATGACGACTCGATTGGCGTTACCGCTGCATTCAATCTGAACCTTTTGGCGCGTATCAATCGCGAACTCGGCGCCCAGTTCAACCTGCAACAGTTCAAACATCAGGCCATCTTTAACGAACAAACGCGCAGCATCGAAATGCATCTCCGTTCCCGAACCCAGCAGGCGGTCACGATCCCTGAGGCAGAAATCTCTGTTCAATTTGAAGAGGATGAAACGATCTGGACGGAAAGCTCCCACAAATATTCGCAAGAAGAACTCGTCACCTTGGCGCAACATTCCGGGTTTCGCTGCCAGGCGCGGTGGCTGGATCAATCGTGGGGCTTTGCCGAAAATCTTTGGATCGCGGAATAATCGCGGCGCACTCTTTGCAGCGAGGCCCCTACAAACCCTTTGATCTTCTGAATTCGCTGACCACCGTCGCTGGTTCACGATGCAATCCGTCCACCGCGTAATTCATCTGGCGAATATCCTGGGCGGAAACCTTGCCCGCCAGTTCCGCCAGCGCCGCGCGCAATGCCGGAAACCGCTCCAGCGTTGCTCTCCGCACAATCGGCACTGCATCGTATGGCGGGAAATAATGCCGGTCATCCTGGAGGGCCACCAGTCCCAGCGCGCTGATCAGCCCGTCGGTTGAATTCCCGGCCACCACGTCCACCTGGTGATCCACCAGCGCGCGATAGATCAAGCCCAGATCCATCACCCGGGGCTTCTCTCCAAATTTCAAGCTGTACCGTTCGCACAATCCATTGAAACCATCCGGGCGTTCCAGAAACTCATAACCTACTCCTGCTCTCCATTTCGGTGCCAACGCCGTGATGTCCGAAAGTTTTCCCAGATTGAACTTTTTTGCGTCATCCCCGCGAATCACCATTGCGAACGTATTCTCGAAGCCTAGAGGTTCGGTTACTTCAAGTCCAAACCGCTGCGCATATTCTTTCTTAACCTTTTCATAAACGCTTTTCGAATCTCCCCGTGGCGTTTCGTTCAACACTGCTGTCAGCGCCGTTCCCGTGTATTCGACATATAAATCCAGGTCGCCTGCCAGCAGCGCTTTCTGTACCAGCAGAGTTCCCCCAAGATTGGTCTTCCGCTCCACGGGGATTCCCGTCCGAACTTCGATGTGCTGGGCCAGTAGTTCCGCCAGAACCACTTGTTCCGTGAAAAATTTTGAACCGACAATGATTTTCGTGGGATGTTCGCGCCCGCACCCGCCCGGCAACGTCACCAGGATTAGCAGCCACACGCACAACGATCGAAGGTGGGAATTTTGCATGGTAAAAGAGTTTCGCCTGAATGCGCCTGTGCTCTATGTGACGCGCAGCCGCCGCTCCAGTCTCCCGAGCAAAAAATCCGCCAGGATCGCCAGCAAGGCCGCAGGAATGGCTCCCGCCAGCAGCAGGGAATCGTTCACCAGCGCCACGCCGCGAAAAATGAACGTGCCCAACCCGCCGGCGCCGATCGCCGCTGCAATGGTGGCAACTCCGATGGTGATAATTGTTGCCGTGCGCACGCCTGCCAGGATCACGGCCAGCCCCAATGGAAATCGCACCCGAAACAGGATTTGCGCCTGCGTCATTCCCATAGCCTCAGCCGATTCCAGCACGGCGGGATCGATCTCGGTCAACCCTACATATGTATTCCGCAGGATTGGCAGCAGCGCATAAAGCGTCAACGCAACGATCGCTGTCCGCTTCCCAATTCCACCGATAAACGGGATTGGTATCAAGAACCCGAATAGGGCCAAGCTTGGCACGGTCTGGAATATACCCGCGATTCCCAGTGCAATTGCGCGAAGCTTCGCTCGCCGCACAATCAGCATCCCCAGGGGAACTCCAATCAAAATCGCGGCGGCCATCGCGATGCACACAAGTTCCACATGCTCCAGGGTCGCACTCAGGATTTCGGACTGGTGTGCCGCCAAGAAATTCCAGAAACCCGTCATACCGCGCCCTCCCGCACATCCAGCGAAGATGCGAACGCCTGCACCTCCGGGTGCTGCAGCCGCAAGAAATCCTCGGGTTTCGCGTTCGCCACGATCCGCCCCTTCTCCAGCAAAATGATCTGCGAAGCCAGCAGCAGTGCCTCCCGCAGATCGTGCGTCACAAACACGATGGTCTTTCCCAAGCGCTCTGCCAACGCTTTGAACTCCCGTTGTAATTCCGCACGCGTCACCGGATCCAGCGCTCCGAAAGGTTCATCCATCAGCAAAATCGGCGGGTCCGCGGCAAGTGCTCGCGCAACTCCCACCCTCTGCCGCTGCCCGCCGGAAAGCTCTCTCGGCCGCCTCTGCGCGTATTCGGCTGGCTCCAGCCCGACGAGTTGTAGCATTTCCTTCACGCGCGCCGCGATTTTCTCCTTCGGCCAGTTTTCCAACCCAGGCACCAATGCCACATTTTCCGCCACCGTAAAATGCGGAAATAGCCCGGCCTCCTGGATTACGTAACCGATCCCGCGCCTCAATCGAATCGCATCCCACTCCTGCGTTGTGCGCCCCTCCACGCGCACCTCGCCCTGCGATGGCCAATGCATCCCATTAATCAATTTCAGCAGCGTAGTCTTTCCGCTTCCGCTCCGCCCTAGAAGCACCAGTGTGCTTCCACGTGGCACCTCCAGTGAAACGCCGGAGATAATCTCGGCCGTCGCGCCGCCGTTCGCGCGCCACGATACGCCCCGAAACTCAATCAAGTTTTGCGCGGCAATGGTCATCGGCGCTTTCAATCATTCAATATGGACGGAAGGGCCTGAACAGTTTAATCCACTCGCCCCGGCCTTGGCGGAATACATTTCTCCGCTTCGCCCTTCGCCCCTTTTTCGTGATACTTTGAAATTTAGCGCCGATTCGAAGCGTAGACACTTATTACAACCATGAATCCTCTCGAAACACTGAGCCTCGTCCTCGGCGCCGGTTTTGCCTCCGGCCTGAACGTCTATGCCACGGTCGCCACGCTTGGCCTCCTCCAGCGTTTCGGCATCATCCATCTTCCCGAACATCTTCAGGTCCTGGCGCATCCGCTGGTTCTGGCAATTGCCGGTGTTCTCTACGTGATGGAATTTCTCGCCGACAAAGTTCCGTACGTCGATTCCGTCTGGCAGGCAATTCACACGTTTATCCGGCCGCCGGCCGCGGCACTGCTGGCATTCAGCGCCACCGCCGCCGCGCCTGAACCATGGCGCTGGGGTGCGGCCCTCGTTGCCGGCGGCATCGCGCTCACCTCGCACGGCACAAAAGCCAGCGCCCGCGCCGCTGCCAACATGTCGCCGGAGCCGCTCAGCAATTGGGCACTCAGTTTTGGGGAAGACGTTCTGGCGGTCTGGTTAACCTGGTTCGCCACCGCGCATCCCACGGTAGCCATCGTCGTCGTCGCGATTCTATTCGCGATCTCGCTCTACCTGCTCTATCACCTCTTCCACTTCCTCCGTCGCACCCTCCACAAACTCGCTGAAACCTGATTGCAGGCCTCAGCTCTCACCTTTGTAGCGGCCGCCTTCCGAGGCGGGCGCTTTGGAGTGCGGTAGTTTTGCCACCGCTTTTGCGGCGTAATATTCTCGACTAACCTTTCCAAACAAGCGAACGCCTACTTCACGTATGTCCCCATCCAATCCAGAAACGTCTTGTACCAAAGCTGCGCGTTTTGCGGCTTCAGCACCCAATGCCCCTCATCCGGGAAGACCAGCAACTTTGACGGAACGCCCTGGCGCTGCAACGCGGTGAAAAATTCCAGCGATTGGGTATACGGCACCCGATAATCCTTTTCCCCGCAAACCACCAGCGTCGGGGTCTTGTATTTTCCAAGCTCCCCCGCGTACGTCGAGGGCGACCACTTCTTGTAATTCTCCGGAGCGCTCCACGGCGTCCCCTGCATATCGTGCTCTTCGAACCAGAGTTCTTCGGTTGCGAACATCGAGCTCTTGTCATACACGCCGGCGTGGCTGACGATGGCCTTAAACCGATCGGTGTGCGTCGCCAGCCAGTCCGCCATGTATCCGCCGTAGGAACCTCCCGCCGCCGCCAGCTTCGTCTTATCGATGAATGGATATTTCGCAATCGCCGAGTCAATCCCTTTCATCACGTCTGTGTAAGCCCGCCCGCCCCAGTCATTCGTAATCTCATCCGTGAATTTCTGTCCGTAGCCTGTCGAGCCGCGGCGGTTGATCATCAGCGTCACGTACCCCGCCGCCGAAAATACCTCCGCGTTCCACCGGTAGCCCCATGCGTCCGACCACATCGTCTGCGGGCCGCCATGCAACAGCACGATCGTTGGATATTTCTTGCCCGGTGTGAATTGCGGCGGCTTCACCACCATTGCTTCCACCTTCGTGCCCTCGGCGCCTTCGAACCAGAATTTCTCCGGCGCATTCATCTCCAGCGTGGCCAGCAGCGCGTCATTCTGATGCGTCAATTGCTTCAGCCCGCTGCCATCTCCCGCCGCTACATACAGCTCGCCGGGCATTGTCAGGCTCGTCCGTTCCGTAACCAGGGTCTTGCCGTCCGCGCTGAACGAATACGCGCTGTTAAATCCGTCCACCACTTTCTTCGGCGTGGCCCCGGTGCGCGCCTCCATCGAGTACAACGGTTGCAGCGTCTCGTTTTCCGCCAGGAAATAAATTGTCTTGCTGTCCGGCGACCACGATAGGTTTGCCGCGCTCCGGTCAAATCCTTCCGAAAGGTTCTCCGTCTTTCCGCTCTTCCGGTCGTAGAGCATCACCCGCCAGCGATCCGCTTCGTATTCCGCGGTCAGTTGCGCATGGTAAGCGATGTACTGCCCGTCCGGTGAATACACTGGATTGCCGTCAAATCCCGGATTCGTCGTGATCTTTTTCGCCTCGCCGCCCGCCACCGGGACCAGAAACAATTCGCCGTTCGTGCTGATCGCCTCTACCTTGTCCGGCACCGCCGTGTAGCAGATTTCTTTGCCGTCCGGCGAAAACGCGAAATCGTTCGCCTCGCCGCGCTCGTCCGGAGGAATGTCGTAGTCCGCTGTCGGAGTCAGGTCACGGGCCGAGGTATTCCCGTCCACCGGCATCACAAACAGATGGCTGCGCTTGCCTTCGTTCCAGTGGTCCCAGTGCCGGAACAGAAGGTGGTCGTAGATCCGCGCTTTCACCTTGCTCTTTTCTTTTTCTTCGTCGCGCTTGCTGTTGCAGGTGTCGTCCTTGCAATCGAGGTACACGGCCGAAGTAAACGCAATCGTTTTCCCGTCCGGCGACCACTGGAAAAGGTCCGCGCCCGTCGAGAGTGTCGTCAATTTCTTTGCTTCGCCGCCTTCCATCGAAAGCAGGTACACCTGGGAATTTCCGTCGCGCGACGACAAGAACGCCAGCGTCTTTCCATCAGGCGACCACGCGGGGGAACTGTCGTGCCCGCTCTGCGTCACCTGCATCGCCTCGCCGCCCGCCGTGCTCACGATCCACACATTGCTCGCGTTGCGGTTGGCTTCCATGTCCGGCGTGGACACCGAAAACGCCACCCACTTGCCATCGGCGGAAACCTGCGGCGCGGAGACTCGATGCAGCTTCATCATGTCGTCAAACGTGATGGCATGCTTCGCCGGGGCTTGTGCGTTCACCGAACCGCCAATCGTCAACGTCACCAATGCCACGGCACCGACCACTCTCAGCAATCTCATCGCATTCTCCTTCGCCCGTATCTCGAATGACTACCCGTCTTCAAAACATCGAATGATGCCACTATCCTGCGCGCACATCAATCGTACCGCTTACTGCGGTCACATCTGGTCATCACCTGTCTACGTTATTGCTTCGTTTCCTCACCGCCATCCAGTTCGCCAGGGCAAGCACAGACGTTGTCGCGATCACAGCAAATTCGCTTCTCCCCATCCGAACCGCCAGGGCCACCGAAAACAAAATTCCCAATCCTGCGAAAAGATATGGAGCCGGTAGCAGAAATTTTGCCTTTCCGTCGTGCCTGCTCCGGAGGATCGGCACCGCCAACGCCATCGCGGCGTAAACCGACAGCCGCGAAGCCGCCGACAGCAAAGCATTCCATTGGAAATCCCCAATGAGTGCAAATAGAAACACGAGGCCCGCGTAAATCAAGATCGAGACGTAAGGTGTGCGATACTTTGCATGCACAAGTCCAAGAAATTTCGGAAAGTCGCCTTGTTGCGCAAGCGCGAACGTAATTCGCGGTGCGTGCAAGACGTTCGCGCTCAGATAGCCGTAACCAGAAACCAGCGCGGCCACCGCAATCGCAGCCGCGCCTCCCGCTCCCAGAAATCGTTGCGCGGCATCCGCCAAGGGCCGCGCCGACATGCCGGCATCCGGCAACGTCGCGATCGTCACATATTGCACCGCCGTGTAAATCAGGCAGACCACTCCCAGCGCCAGCAGCAGGGCAATCGGCGTATCGCGCTTGGGATTCGTCGATTCGCCGCCCACAGAAAGCGCGCCTTCAAATCCACCGTATGCATAAACAAGCAGCAGCATTGTCTCAAACCAAGTCTTCGCAGAAACGACAGGCGTCCCCAGCGGCACGCGCAATTCAGGGCGTGCCACAATCGCCCAGCATCCGACCAGCACAAACAAGAGCAGGAATCCCACCTTCACCGCGGTGAAGAAGTTGCTCAGGTTGTTGCCCGTCTTTACGCCGGAATAATTGAATAGGGCCAGATGCCCGATCAAGAAGAAAAGAAACGCAAATTTCCCTGGCCCATTCGACAGGCCCGGAAAGAACTTCGCGCCATACGTCCACACCAGATTTGCCGCTGCGGCCGGCGCGGCAATCCGCGTCAGCCAGGTCATCCAGGCCACCAGCAACCCCGCGAATCGCCCCAGCGCGTCTCTCGCGTACAAATATAGCCCGCCGGTCTCTTCGTACCGCGAAGAAACCTCCGCGATGCATCCAGCGATCACCAGAATTCCCGCGCCCGCCGCCAGGCAACTCAACGGGCTCCAACCGCCCAGGTTCCGCGCCAAATCCGCCGGCAATTTGAAAATGCTGACGCCTACAATCGAATTCACCATCAAGGCCGTCAAACTCCAGCGGCCGATCGTGCGCACCAATCCGTGCGGACTCTCCGTCAATTCGAATTTCCCCGAAACAATTATTTCGCGAGCGCGGCCACCGGCGTGGCTTTCATCTTCACAATTTCCGCCAGCACATCCGTCTTTCCCGAAATCGCTTCCAGGTGCGGATATCTCTCCCCACCGTGATAGTCGATCCTGTAGGTCCGAAAATAATCCCCATTCTCCGCCAGCAGCTCAATGGGTTCTTTGCTATCTTTCGCGCGCCGGATCACATCCCGCAAAATGTCAGGACTCCACTTCCGGCCGTCGACGGCCACCAATTGCATTCCGGGCGCCAGCCCTGCCTGTGCTGCCGGAGAGCCGGGAATCACATCCAGGATTTGTCCGCCATCCGGCCCGCCCGGTGCGTGCACCTGCAAGCCAAGCGAAAACTGGGCGTCCACGATGAAATCCGCGGCCTCTTCCGACCGCTGGTGTTCATTCAGCATTTCGGTAAAGGTCAGTTTCCACCCGCTATTCTCGATCCCCTTCAGCGGCGCGCCCGGCCCGTGAGATTTCAGGCGCTCCTCAAAGAACCCCCGCCAGTCATAAGCGGCGGTTTCATTCATTCCCGCAACCACATCCTCGAACGTATACGTCACCAGCTTCGGTCCTGTATTTTCTCCACCGTAGAATTTCCGGCAGAAATCATCCAGCGATCTCTTGCCCTTGCTCTCGCGCCGGATGACCGTGTCCGCCTCCAGCCAGATCAGCGTGCTTTCGTCGTAGTAATCCACCCCGCGCCGCCACGACGCCCCCGCGGGCGGCGCGCTGTAGAGCAACTGTGCCGCAATCGCCGTGTCCTGCAAGTCTCGCCACGTGCGTCCCGGCCGGTCATTCAAGTACGCGGCCGTCGCCGCCAGTTGCTCTCGAAACCTGTCCGGTGTCCAGAATCCCGCGCGTGCCGAAAGAATTTGGCCGTAATACTGTGTTAGTCCCTCGTAAACCCAAAGCAGCTCACCCTTCATAGGCGCTTGGTAATCCGGTGTCGCCAATCCCGCCGGCCGCCGGTATTTTCCATTCCACGAATGCGTGTATTCGTGCGCCAGCAAATCCATCTGCGTCTCGCGCACATCCGGATCCAGAAATAATCCCTCGGGTGTCCGATTGTCGCTGGACTCGTGATGCTCCACTCCATCCGGCGGCATCCGATCCGAAAGGGCCAGCAAAAAGTCGTAACGCCGGTAATGCCGCGCACCGAACAGCGCCAACTCCTCGGCAACCAACTGCCGCATGTGCTGTACCTCCGCCGCGCTCGGTTCCAGCGCCGACAGCCCGTCCGCGGCGATGTGCAGCGTGTGCTGCGGCTTTTGCCCCGGCGACAAATCAATGTCTTTGAAAAACGCCCCGGCAATCACCGGCGAATCCATCAGGGTCGTTAAAGTTGCCGGGGCGAACTCGATCTCCCCCGGCGCCTCTTTCGTCACCGGCAGTGCTGTTCCATATTTCCATCCAGCGGGCAGCCGCAAGCTCGCCACGTACGTAATGTCATCGGACTTCGCTCCCTGCGGATACAGCATCACCAGATACCAGTTCAACACCGCAAGTTGCGATGTCGCCGCCGGATCTTCCCGCGAACCGTTTGCCTCCGCGGGGGATAGATAATCCAGCTTTATTTCTATCCGGGTCGCCTCGATGGGCACATCAAGGTGGAACGCGAACATGTCCACATCATCGCGCTTCCAAGCCACTTCCTTCCCGCCTGCCGTGATTTTCAGGCCCGTCAAATCAAATATTGGCCCCACCGGTGAGTGGTCCCCCGGTATCCATTTCGGGTAAACCAGCGTCATTGGCCCCGGCTTCGCGGCGAGTGACAACCGCGCGTGAAACACGTATTTCGCGGCGTCCCGCAGATCCACATCAATCCTTGCGGGATCATCCGTTGTCTGTGCCGATGCGCCGCGCCAGCCGGGAAAACTCGCCATCATTAAGATCAACGCAATCCGTGCGTATAATTTCGTCATTAATCCTCATCCTCCAGACCCGCGAAAAAGTATCCCATCCCCTCGCTGTTCCCGTCCAACCTGACTCTTTCATCGGCTTCGCGCTTTTACTCTCCGCTTCGCCGCTTCTGCTACAATTTTCGAATGACCGCTGCAATTCACCCCTCCTCGCTTTTTTCCCGCAATCTTCGCAAAGATTATCCCGTCGCCGTTCGCGGCGAAGGTTGCTGGATCGTCGCCGCTGACGGCCGCCGTTACCTCGACGCCTCCGGCCAGGCCGCTGTCGTCAGCATTGGCCACGGTGTCCCGGAAATCGGCCGTGCCATGGCCGAGCAGTCCAACCGCATCGCCTTTGCCCACACCTCGCAGTTCCACTCTGAGTCCGCCGAAAAGCTTGCTGCCCGCGTCCTCGCCATCGCTCCTCGAAATTTTCAGAATGGCGGCCGCGTCTACTTCACCTCGGGCGGCTCCGAAGCCACCGAAACTGCCATCAAACTCGTGCGGCAATATTTTCTCGAGACCAAGCAGCCTTCCCGTTATCGCGTAGTCTCCCGCAAGCAGAGCTACCATGGCAGCACCCTCGGCGCCATGTCGGTAAGCGGCAACGTAGGCCGTCGCGCTCCCTACGCGCCGATGATCCCCGAATGGGGCCACGTCGCTCCATGCTTCTGCTATCACTGCCCATTCGGCAAAACGTACCCGGAATGCAATCTAGCCTGTGCTGATGACCTCGAAGTTTTTCTCCGCTCCAACGACGCCTCCACCGTAGCCGCGTTCATCTTTGAGCCAGTCGTTGGCGCCACGCTCGGCGCCGTTCCCGCCGTCGACGGCTACACCGCACGCATCGCCGAGATCTGCCGCCGCCACGGCATCCTGCTCATCGCCGACGAAGTCATGTCTGGCATGGGACGCACTGGTAAACCATTCGCCAGCCAGCACTGGGGGCTTGAGCCCGACATTATTCTCACCGGAAAGGGAATCGCCAGTGGGTACGCTCCGCTCGGCGCGGTCCTTGTCGCTCCTCACATCGTCGATGCGTTCGAAGCGGGCAGCGCCGCCTTCATGCACGGCTTCACCTATCAATCGCATCCCGTTTCCACCGCGGCAGGCAACGCTGTCTTCGACTGCCTCGAGGCCCACAAGCTTTTCGACCGAGTCACGCCCGCAGGCGAAGCGCTCAGGAAAGCCCTCTCTTCTCTCGAAGCTCATCCCCACGTCGGCCAGGTGCGCGGCCTCGGCCTCCTGCAGGCCGTCGAGTTCGTCAAAGACAAATCCACGCGCGAGCCTTTCCCCAAAGAATCCGCCATCGCCGAAAAAATCCGCCAGGCCGCCCTTGAGAGGAATGTACTTACTTATCCCTCGCAGGGCACCGTCGACGGTTCCCGCGGCGATCACGTCCTCCTCGCGCCGCCCTTTGTCATCACTCCGCAGGAGTGCCAACTCATTGCCGATGCATTACAATACGCCCTGGGCAAAGTCTTTCCCGCCTGATCGCGTTCGGCGTTCGTTTTCATTTTCAAAATTATTCTTTTCCACGGAGACTATCGATGCGGCGTGCTGTCCCTTCATTCCTTCTCTTTTCTGCTTTGTTTGCAGCCGTGCTTCCAGTGCTTGCCCAGGAAAAACCTGCCACTAAGCCCCGCGCTCGCGATCTCGGCGTTCCCTTCGACGGTGCCCCCGGTCCCTTCAATGCCATCACCGACGTTCCGGGCGTCCTCGTCGGCCACACCACTCTCATCTCCGGCGACGGCAAACTCGTGGTCGGCAAAGGACCCGTGCGCACAGGTGTAACTGCCATCCTCCCTCGCGGTAAAGACACCATGATGAATCCCGTCTTCGCCGGATGGTTCGCGCAAAACGGCAATGGCGAAATGACCGGGACCACCTGGATCGAGGAATCCGGCTTTCTTGAAGGCCCCGTGATGATTACCAACACGCACAGCGTCGGGGTCGTTCGCGACGCTGTCATCCAGTGGCGCGTCGCGCATGGCCAACCCGACGCCAGCGGCTACTGGTGGTCTCTCCCCGTAGTCGCCGAAACATGGGATGGCTGGCTCAACGACACCAACGGTTTTCACGTCAAGCCCGAGCACGCATTCCACGCCATCGATTCCGCGCAGTCCGGCCACGTCGACGAAGGCAACGTCGGCGGTGGCACCGGCATGATCTGCAGCGGCTACAAGGGTGGCATCGGCACATCGTCTCGAAAACTTTCTGAAAAAGACGGGGGCTACACTGTCGGCGTACTCGTCCAGTGCAACTTTGGGTCGCGCCAGAATCTTCGCATCGCCGGAATTCCCGTGGGCCGCGAAATTCCGTCGGAAGATCCCTATGCCTACCAGCCTTCCGAAATCTCCGAGCGCGGCTCCATCATCATCGTAGTCGCCACCGACGCTCCGCTCATTTCCACGCAACTCAAGCGCCTCGCCCGCCGTGCGACTCTGGGCCTGGGCCGCCTTGGTAGCATTTCCGGCGACGGCTCCGGCGACATCTTTATCGCCTTCTCCACCGCCAACTCCGGTGTCTGGAGTTCCAAAAATGTAGCCGACGTAAAAATGTTTCCCAACGACTCGCTTGACCCGGTGTTCGCCGCCGTCGTGCAGGCCACCGAGGAAGCCATTGTCAACTCCATGATCGCCGCCGACTCCATGACCGGCATCGACGGCCACCACGTCGCCGCTCTCGACCACGAAAAACTCCGCGCCGTCTTGAAAAAATACAACCGACTAAACTAATCGCCGTTCCCGTCTTCATGTAGTGGCCGATCTTCAGATCGGCCCACTTCTGCGCAACCCTATTCGCTACAATTAAAACGTGCCGAACCCTATTCGTCCTCTTCTCGCAATCCCCCTGTTTTTTCTTCTCTTCACCGCCGCCTGCCACAAACCCATCCCCGCCACGATCGCCATTACACACGCAACCGTCATCGACGCCACCGGCGCCTCTCCACAACCAAACTCCACAGTCCTCATCTATAACGAAAAAATCTCCGCCGTAGGCCCCGACTCCTCCATCGAAATCCCCACCGGTGCTCGCATCATCGACGCGACCGGCAAATTTCTCATCCCCGGCCTCGCCGACATGCACATCCACCTGATGGGCGCTGGTGAGCCAACAGGCAGCCGCGAATTCATCCTGCCACTCCTGATCGCCAACGGCATCACCACCGTCCGCGACATGGGCGGCGACGTAGCCCAACTCAAAAAACTAAAAAAGGAAATCGATGCCGGCGATCAACCCGGTCCACAAATTTTCTTCACCGGCCCCTATCTCGACGGCAACCCGCCCTACTTCCAACCCTCGATCGTCGTCGTAACCCCCGCCGAAGCCGATGCGGCCGTCCACAAACTTAAATCCGAAGGCGTCGATTTCATCAAGGTGCAATCCCGCCTCAAGCCCGAAGCCTATTTCGCCATCGCCGATGCCGCCCGCAAGGAAAACATCCGCTTCGTTGGGCACGTCCCCGATTCCATCTCGCCTGCGCAAGCTTCCGACGCGGGCCAGGCCAGCATCGAACACCTAACCGGAATTCTCCTGGCTTGTTCTTCGCGGGAAGCGGAATTGCGCCAGCAGCAACTGAATCCTCCGCCCCGCAAGGAAACTCCGCGCCAAACCAGCCTTCGCCAGCGCGCCTGGCAGCAAGCGGTTCTCGACACTTACTCGCACGAAAAAGCTCAGCAGCTTTACGCTAAACTCCTCGCCAATCACACCTGGCAGGTTCCCACACTTCCCCTGCTGATCGAGCTTGCCTATCTCACGCCCGCAACAGATCGAGCTGGCGACCCGAACTTGAAATATATCCCGCAAAATCTCCAAAAAATCTGGAAACAGGGGCGCGCGGAAAGCCTCGCCAACAAAACGTCCGGCGATTTTCTGTTGCGCGCAAAGCTTGTGGAGGCTTCTCTCAAAGCCGTAGGCGACATGCACGCAGTGGGCATCCCGATGATGGCAGGCACGGATTCCACTGCCCCGAACCTCGTCCCGGGCTTCGCCCTGCACGACAGCATCGCCGATTTAGTCCACGCCGGCTTCACACCCATGGAAGCCCTGCAGGCCGCAACTTCAAAGCCCGCCGAATTCCTGGGCCGCAGCGGCGAACAGGGAACCATCGCCTTCGGTCAACGCGCCGACCTCGTCCTGCTCGACGCCAACCCGCTTGACGACATCCACAACTCCGAAAAAATCCACGCCGTAATTTTGAGAGGGAAGTATCTGGACCGCGCCACTCTCGACGCGCTCCTGAACAAAGCCGCCCAATTCGCCGCCAGACCGTAGCGGCGACCTTCAGGTCGCCCAACCGGGAACGCCATTCGGGTGAATGGCGTTCCCACCACCCACCACAAAAAAGTAGGGCCCGCCTTTCCGAGGCGACCGCTCTTAATCCTGTGGCTCAGGCACTCCTGCCTGTGCTCTTCGATTTTTCCATTAAGCCGGAGCCTCAGCCCCGGCAAAGAAACTAAATCACAATCCCCGCCGTCTTCCGCGCCGGATTAAAAAACGGCAACGCCACCACCTTTGCCGAAACCGTCTTTCGCGAAGCCTCCACCGTCAGTTCCAAACTCAAGTTTGTCCCCAAGGCCGCGCTCTCTCGTCCAACCGTTGCCAGAGCAATCATCCTTTTCAACGTCGGTGACCACGTCGTCGACGTCGCCTTTCCCACCTGTCGCCCCTCGCGATACACCGGCACCGCCACGCGAGAAGCCGTCGACGGCACCTGGGGCGCCATCCCAATTTTTTCGTAGAGCGCTTCCACCTCGTTCCAGTTCACTTCCAGCCCCACCAGCCGCCGCACCGGGCCGCCCTTCTTCGCCTCCATCGCCAGCGCCTCGCGCCCCACAAAACCCTCTTTCTTCAAGTCCACCAGTTTCCCGAGCCCGATCTCCCCCGGCGTGTACCGCTGCTCCTCAATCAACGATTTCTTGCTCGAAATGTAGTCCACTTCAATCAAAATCAATCCCGCCTCGATCCGCGCGATATCCAGCGCCACCATGCCCGCCGGATGAATGTCGAACGCCCGCCCTTTGTTCATCAATTCGTCAAAAACCTTGACCGCATCCTTCCATGGCGCCCAGATTTCATATCCGAGGTCACCCGTGTAACCCGTCCGCGAAATATCCACCGGTACGCCGGCAATTTTTCCATGCGTCACTCGGAAATATTTTAGCCCGGAAATGTTCGCCTCAGCCGCCGCAAGCAGCAGTTTTCCAGAAGTCGGCCCCTGCAAGGCTAGTGCCGCCGTCTTTTCCGAAATGTCCTCGATCTGCACGTCCAGCCCCAACGAGTTCTGGCTAAACCACCGCAAGCTAGGGTCGGCCGCCGTCCACCGGTACTCGTTCTCCCCCAGCCTTGTAATCGTCCCGTCGTCCACCACCTTCCCATCGGGATCGCACCAGCAGCAATAAATCACCTGGTCGACGGCCACTTTATTAATGTCGCGGGTAATCACCCGGTTCACGAACTTGGTCGCATCCGCGCCCGTAACCCGATATTTGAACAAGGGCGATATATCAATCAGCGCCGCCGAATTCCGGATGGCGTTATATTCGTGCTCGTGGGTCATCTCATAGACGCTGACGGTGTAATAGCCCGACCACTCGCGATAGCTCAGGCTTTCGCAAAGCGCCAGGGTTCTTTCATGGAATGCGGTTCCAACCGGCACAAGGCCTCCGTGATTCGAACAAAATTCCGTTAATTGAACTTCGGATTATAGTTTTGATTTCCCCGGTGCCGCAAGCCGCGCCGGCCTTCCACTGCACCTGTCCGTAAGGCCAGTGATTAACTGAATGAAGTTGTCGCATGTCCGCGTTTGCCCAGCTGAGATTTTGCTAATCTGATTTTAACCTTGAGAGTCATGAGCAGTTGCGCTCGCCGTCGGAGGGCGAGCGCTCTCATAAAATCAACATAACCAGGCTGGACTTAGGGAGCTCCACGTGACACGCAAATCGAGCTATCGCGGTTTGGCAGGCATCCTCTTCCTCGGGTTCGCGGCAAGCCAGTCCGCGTCTCAAACCACCGCGCTTTATAAGGCGGATACCCCCGCCGTCACTCAGGACGCCACGGGGCACGTCGCGCGCACCACGAAGGCCGTGAACTATCGCCGCGCCAACGGTTCCACAAAAGTTGACCTCGCGGGCACGGAACTCATGCAGGGCGCCATCGCGGATGTGAAGGTGGAGAGCAAGAACAACCGCATGGAGATTGAAGCCAAGTTCGAAGGCCTGAACGATGCCACGAAATTCGGCCTTGAATACCTGACTTATGTATTTTGGGCAGTCTCTGCCCAAGGGCGCGCCGAAAATCTCGGTGAGGTTGTCGCGAAAAATGGCCAGGCGCACGTCAAGGCCGTTACCGACATGCAGACCTTTGGCATGATCGTCACCGCCGAACCTTATTTCGCCGTGACCCAACCCGGGAACATGGTGGTCCTCGAAAACACGATTCCCACCACGGGCGGCGGCAAGGTCGAAAACATTGATGCCACCTATGAGTTGCTCGGCCGCGGCGTCTATTCTTCTTCAAACACCAAAATCGATAACGCCATCTTTGGTATCGATCCCAAGACCCCGCGCGAGCTGTTTGAAGCTCGCAACGCCGTCCGCATCGCCCGCAACGCCAGCGGTGGCAAGTATGCTCTTTCCACGCTCGCCAAAGCGGAGCAACAGCTTACCGCCGCGGAAGATGCCTATCACTCCAAGCGCGACAAAAAGACCGTCGAATCCGCTGCGCGCGATGTGGTCGAAACCGCCGAAGAAGTTCGCGTAATGGCCGTGAAGCAAAAGGCCGAGGAAGAAGCTCAGGCGCGCCTCGCTGCAGAGAAAAAAGCCGCCGAAGACCGCGAAGCCAAGGCCCGCGCCGACGCCGAAGCGGAAGCCCGTCGCCGCCAGGAAGCCGAGCAGGCACGCATTCAGGCGGAGCAGGCCAAAGCCGAAGCCGAGCGCATGAAACTCGAAGCCCAGCAGGCCGCTCAGGAAGCCGCCAAACAGAAAGCCGAGGCCGAACAAGCCGCGCAAGAAGCCTCCAAACAAAAGGCCGAAGCCGAGCAAGCGCGCCAGACTGCCCTCGACCAGCAGCACGCCGCCGAAGCCCAAACGCAAAAGGCTCTGCAGGCAGCCGCGCAAGCTGAAAACGAAAAGGCCCAGCTGCGCGCGCAACTTCTGGAACAGCTCAACTCCATCTTGCAGACTCGCGACTCCGCTCGCGGCCTCATCGTCAACATGTCGGATGTTCTCTTCGACACCGGAAGCACCACCCTCAAGCCCGGCGCTCGCGAAAAGCTCGCCAAGATTTCGGGCATACTTCTCGCCCACAAGGGCCTGACGCTTCAGATCGAAGGACACACGGACAGCGTTGGTACCGACGATTTCAATCAGCAGCTCTCCGAGCGGCGCTCGGATTCCGTGCGCGATTACCTTGCGGAAGAAGGCGTTCCCGTCAGCACAATGACTGCCCGCGGATTCGGCAAAACGCAGCCCGTGGCCACCAACGACACCATCGAGGGCCGCCAGCGCAATCGCCGCGTCGAACTTGTTGTCAACGGCGACGCTATCGGGAAAACCTCTCCCGTCGCCGCCAGCGCAGCCTCGCCAAACTAAGTTGCAGACGGAGTCGACCGCTCCAGACGCATCGAAGGTTCCACTGTGCCCAAATTGCTTACGGATTAGGGCGGGCCGCGGCTTTGTCGACCACCACTGTGCCCGATTTCATGACCCACCGAACATTGTGGATGGCTACGTCAATGTTTGAGAGCGGGTCGCCCTCGACGGCGACGATGTCGGCGAAATAGCCGGGAGCGACGGCGCCGAGCTCATTAGGTTTGGCGAGGAGTTCGGCGGCGTTTGTCGTGGCGGTACGCAGGGCTTGTTCGGGAGTCATGCCTGCTTTGACGAACCAGGTCAATTCGCGAGTGTTCTCCCCAAACATGGTGTAGATGGCATCGGAGCCCATGGCGAATTTCACCCCGGCTTTGAAAGCTTTGCGCGCGGTTTCCAGATTGCGTTCGATGAACCCCTTCGTCTTTTCCTGAAAGCCATCCGCGTAGCCAATCTTCTGCCAGTTGTCCAGGTAGTAGCGATTGTGGTCGATCGTGGGAACGTAGAACGTGCCGCGCCGCGCCATTTCCTGGATGGTCGCGTCGTCCATGTCGGTGGCGTGTTCGAGCGAGTCGGTCCCCGCTCGGACAGCGTCGCGCGCACCGTCGGGTCCGTAGGAATGGATGGCGATTTTCTTGCCGAACTGGTGGGCAGCGTCCACGGCGGCTTTGATTTCGTCGTACGAGTAGGTTTCGAATTGCGTGACGTCGTCGTCGGTGCCGGTGGAAGCGTAGAGCTTGATGACGTCGGCGCCCGCGGCTATTTGTTGGCGGACAGCGCGGAGAACTTCGGGCACGCCATCGGCGATCCCTCCCGCAGGAGGATTGAACCCCGGCTTGAAGGGTGTACTGGTGACGGTGAGCCCGTAGCCGCAGACAAACATTCGCGGACCGACCATTTCGCCGTGGTTGATCAGGTCGCGCATGGCGATGTCTTCATATTGATCGGAGCCGAGATCTCGGACCGTGGTGACGCCGGCTTCGAGGGTGCGGAGCGCGCCTTTGCGGGCGAGGAAGACTTCGACGGCGGGAGGATTTTTCGTGAGCTGCTGGAGCATCGGCTGGCCCGGAGTTTCGTCGGTGTAAATGGTCATGTGGGTGTGAACATCGATCAGGCCGGGGAGGCCGGTGAATTTGGAGAGGTCGATGACTTGGGCGTGCGGAGGAATGTCGGAGGGATTGGTGGTGACGGATTTGATTTTGTCGCCCTCGATTAAGACGATGGCGTTAGTCCAGAGCTTGCCGTGTGCGTCCCAGAGCTTGCCGAATTTAACGGCCTTTAGGGATTTGGAGGGAGAGGAGGATTGGGGGGAAGAGAGAATTGGGGCCAGAAGAAGAGAGATGATGAGAAACGCGCGCGCGATTTTCATGGAATGAGTCCGTTTTTTGGATTTGAGTGCCGAGAGATGGTTTTAGTGCAAGAGAGACGGGAATGCAATGGAGAAGAGTGCGGAGAGTTCGGCAAAAAAGCCCAGGAGAGCGGAGCAAGCTCCGCCCCTACATACGGAGCACGGCTGGCCACTTGAAAGTGGCCGCTACGCTTAATTATTCGAAGTGGATTAGAACGATTTCGGGGGCGGTGCAGACGCGCAGGGGAGGACCCCAGGTGCCGGCGCCGCTGGAAGTGTAGACGAGGAGATCGCCGAAGCGTTTAAGGCCGTAAGTGTAGGCGCCGAAAATGCGCGAGGTGAACCAGGTGAACGGAAATATCTGGCCGCCGTGCGTGTGCCCGGAAAGCTGCAGCGAGATGCCTTGCTCCTCTGGAATGGGCAGGCTGTGTGGCACATGGGAGAGCAGGACGCTGGCGCGCGAGCGGTCGAGATCGGCGTTGGCCAGGATAGAGCGGAAGCGCTCCGGATTAGCGGAGTCGTGGTACGGGACGCCGAGGACCTGGAGCCCGTCGAGATTGACGGTCTCGTTGTTGAGAACTCGGATGCCCGAATTGCGTATGGCGCTGAGATAGCCATTGGAGTCGGAGAACTCGTCATGATTCCCAGTAACGAAGTAAGAACCGAATTTGGGCGAAAGCTGGCGCCAGGGAGAAACAAGCCGCGGCGCGTCGACGTGGGTGCCGTCGAACATGTCGCCGCTAATGAAGACGACATCCGCGCGAAGCTGTCGAAGTGTGGTGACGATCCGAGCGATAAAGTTGCGGCCCTTGATGTGGCCGAGATGCGTGTCTGTGACGAGGGCGGCGACGCGTCCGCGCCAGGAGGCGGGAAGGCCGGGAAGTTTCACGGTGACGCGCTTGATGCGGATAGTGGCGGCGTTAGCGAGACCGTAGAGCGTGGCGAAACCGGCGAGGCCGAAGAAGAAGATCGCGATTCCGGATTGGGTGAACGGCAGATTAAACACGATCGTGATGCCGACAGCGATCCACGCCAGGCACGCCGCGGCGAAGGCGAAATTCACGAAGCCGAGCCACACGCTGGCGAGGCGGTAATAGGCCCGCACGGGTCGATTGAATAAACGGTGGGCCAGCAGGGAAGAGGCGAGGAAGCTGACAGAGAGAACGGCGAACGAGACTCGGAGAACGAGCAGCCATGATTCACGGGGCACGCCGTGGAGGGCGATCCAAGTTTCATAAATGAATAGATGAACCAGAAGAAGTATCGACTGAATGATGGAAATGGCTACGGCAATTCGAGAGCTCAAGCGCGGACTCCCTGCCGGCGGACCAATTGCCGGCGCTTGCTGATTGGATGTGTCGGGAGGTGAGTTGGGTATTTCCGCTAGCGGGAGCAAAGAAAAATGCAAACCTGAGATCGGCCTGCCTTGGAATGTAGCCGTATAAGGCAAGATCCAAAGGGATAGGCTGAACATTGTGACGCCGGGGCCGATCCGAAGGTCGGCCCAGGTAAACAAACTACTTCACGCGGAAGTTGGGAGTTTCCTCGGTCATGACTTGGGCTTGTCGAGGCTGTCCGGGCGAAGTTTAGCGGAAGGGCTGGAATTGGAATCCCTGGCGCTGGCATTGTTCACGGGAACCCAAAATACTTCTTCCAGTACATATCGTTGCTTCTTTTTCCCGGATGGAGAGTGGGGCGGATTGTTCGTATCCAAAATTGCCGATGCGATTTTCGAACGTATTTTCTTGAACATATTCTTGGTTCCCCCAATGGCAGGGCGGGGTGTGCGATTTGAATGAAAGGTGCCGTTAACCCGGTTAGCTTGCCTGGAATTCAAGCGAGTTCATATTGTCAAAAATAACATTGGGTCCTAAGAAGAGAAACCCAGCGCGTGGATTGCCAAAACCTCGCTCGCAGGGCAGTCCCAGCCTGATAAGAAAGCCCAAGGGCACAACGAAAAGACGCCGGGCCTCGAAGAAAAAGAGAAACCCAGTAGCACAGGCTGAAGCCTGTGCTACTGGGGCCGACCTGAATGTCGGCCACTACAAAGGAGGTTACTCCATGCGGTAGTTGGGGGCTTCCTTGGTGATGACCACGTCGTGGACGTGGGATTCGCGGAGGCCGGCTGCGGTAATGCGCACAAATTTGCTTTTCTCGGTAAGTTCTTTCAGCGTGCGCGCCCCGACGTAGCCCATGCCGCTTTTCAGGCCACCTACGAGCTGATCGGTTAGCCCACTGAGCGGCCCCTTATATGCGACGCGTCCTTCGACGCCTTCGGGAACCGACTTGCCGCGCTCGGCGCCTTCCTGCGAATAGCGGTCGGCGGAGCCTTGCTCCATCGCGCCGGTGGAACCCATTCCGCGGTATGACTTAAACGTGCGGCCCTGATACAGAATCGTTTCGCCAGGGGCTTCTTCCGTCCCGGCAAAGAGGCTGCCGATCATGACGCACGAAGCGCCGGCGGCGATGGCCTTGGTGATGTCGCCGGAATACTTGATGCCGCCGTCGGCGATGATAGGCACGTCGGTGCCTTTCGCGGCCCGCGACGCCTCATAGATGGCAGTGATTTGCGGGACGCCCGCGCCAGTGACGATGCGCGTGGTGCAGATGGAGCCGGGGCCGATGCCCACTTTCAGGCCATCGATCCCCAGTGCGATGAGATCTTTCGCGGCTTCGTAAGTCGCGACGTTTCCGGCAACGATTTGCAGTTCCGGGAGGCGGTGGCGGATTGCCTTGATGGCTTCCATGACGCGTTCCGTGTGGCCGTGCGCGGTGTCGATGGCCAGGACATCTGCTTTGGCTTTGGCCATTTCCACGGCGCGTTCCAGGAAATCGCCGGTGGCACCGACGGCAGCGCCGACGGTGAGGCGGCCGTGGTCGTCTTTTGCCGCTCGCGGATATTCCAGTTTTTTCTGGATGTCTTTCACGGTGATCAGGCCCTTGAGGTTGAAGTCCTGGTCTACCACGAGAAGTTTCTCGATGCGATGCTTCTGAAGAATTTTTTCGGCTTCGTCTAGCGTGGTGCCGACCGGGACTGTGACGAGGTTTTCCTTGGTCATCACCTGGCCGACGAGTTGCGTGTGATTTTTTTCGAAACGCAGATCGCGGTTGGTCAGGATGCCGGTAAGACGCGTGCCGCGCGTCACAGGCAAGCCCGAGATGCGGTACTTGGTCATGATCTCGAGCGCCTGGCGCAGAGTGATGTCCGGAGAGATGGTGACGGGATCCACGATCATGCCCGATTCCGAACGCTTCACCCGGTCAACTTCTTCAAACTGGCGGTCGATGGGCAAATTGCGGTGGATGATGCCGATGCCGCCCTGCCGGGCGATGCCGATGGCCAGGCGCGATTCCGTGACGGTGTCCATGGCGGCCGAGGCGAGGGGAATGTTCAGCGCGAGCTTGCGTGTGAATTTCGTGGTGGGGTCGACTTCGGTCGGCAGGATGGAGGATTTGCCGGGGAGCAGGAGCACGTCGTCAAACGTGAGAGCTTCGGGGATCGGACCATCAATCATGGGCGCCTCTTGTATTTGAATTTGTTGCGGGTCGGCCAGCGCACCGGAGCGGCAGAGCCGGCGGCCAAAAACAGCGCAGCCCAGCGGGTGGCCACTGGGCTGGAGGATGAATTCAACAGATCAGAAAATTGCTTCACGGTGAAACTTCTATTTTATGGGTAGAGGAGGTCTGGGTCAAGCAAGGCCGGAAAAACAAGGCTTTTTGTCGAATTATTGGACGCAGCGGAAGGCCCTCTCCAGACTTCCTGGAGGTAGCGTTGGAGTTCCTCGATGCGAGCGGGGTCGGCGGCCTTCTGAATCATCGCGGAAAGGATCGGCTCGAGGAAGCGGTTGTATTTGGCAAGCGTTTGTAGATCGTTGGAGGCGAGCGAGGCTTCGACGGCGCGCTCGGTGGCGGGAGTTACTAACTCGAGGCGCCCGACAAAGACGCGGGCAGTTGCGGAAGGCGCGGGTGCGACGTGGAGCGGGAGGACGGCATCGATGAAGGGGCGAGGAACGATGTAGATCAGGCGGGAGCCTTCCTCGAACCACGAATTTTGCCACGTCTCCAACATCGCGTGAGCTTCACCGGCGAAGAGTCCCTGGGAGACGAGGATGCTTTCGAGAGCCGTGGAAAGGAAATCAAGCGAAGCGGAAAGGTCTGGCGGCGCGTAGCTGGCCTGATCGCGAAGCGGGCCGAGCATGCGATATCCAAGTTGCGCCCCTCGGCGTTCGAAGAGAATGCCGGCGGGGATTTCTTCGGCGAATTGGTTTTCGATCTGGACGGTGGAATCCGCGGCGACGGTGGCGTTGATGGGCACGGAGATGGCGGAGACGCCCCGATAGAAGAGGAATTTTTCGCGCTGGGAGCCAGCGGGCGATTCGACGGAGAGTGGAGCGGAGGAAGTGTGGCGCGCGGCGTAGTAGTGATTTCCGGAATTGTCCGTGGGGAAATCGGTTGCGCCTTGCGGGTCGATGTGGACGGAGTTCCACGCAATGGAGCCGAAGGATTTTATGTTGAAGAGCGAATAATCGCGGGGAGTCAGAGCCGTATTAATCGAGTCCGCGTGTGGATACCACTCCGTGATGAGACCACGGGCGAATGAGACGTTGACGGAAATGCTGGTTTCACGCTGAGAATAAAAATAAAGGACGGGCGTCTCCATCCGCACGGTGCCGCGCAGTCCGCCCTTGAAGGCAACTTCGCGAAAGTGCTCGACAAAAGAAGGGAGCTCCGTGGAGCCGGTCAGGGGAAGCCAATTCATGGAGTCGCCATCGGGACCAGCGATGGAAGTGAAGGTGCCCCATTCGTGGACGGTGAGGTCGGTTTGCGGCAACTGTTTTGCGTTGATGTGAAGCGGAGAAAATGGAATGGCCGGGAAGAGCGTTGCGGCGAGGAAGCACAAAACCGAAAGCTGGGTGGTGCGATTCAAGCGGCCGATGTTTGTTGCTGGCGATTTCATTGGTGGGCCACCTTCACGCTTGGAATGCCGGAAATCATCTCGGCCATCGTCTCGGATTGCGCGTCACGGAAGCGGGCGGAGAGGTTTTTGGCGAGCAGAAAGTCGTTTTTCGCTCCGGCGATTGCCTTTTGGGCATGCTCCTGGCTTTCGGAGTTGGCGACATTGAGTGCAATGATTGCGGCGGCAAACTCCATTTGCGGGTCGTTCACGCGGGCTTGTGCAGCCTTTTTCACAAGAGCATACCCATCGAGACCTTGCGCTGGATTCGGAGCGTCCTTGTGAATCCACTGAAACTGCCGGAGGGTTTCGGCGAAGTAGCCGAGGTCGAAGGATGCCAGAGCGGCAGTGGTTGTGTTTAGACTGGCGGCGTCGGAACGTGCCATGAGTTTGATGAGCAAGTGTTTCGCAAAGTGCGGATCGAGTTGGGCATAGAGGCTTGCGCGGCGAAGAGTTTCCATGTGGACAAGCACAGTGGAATCCGCGTCGAGAATGGCGATGGTGTCGGCGATCAGATTGTTGAGGTCATAGGTTTCCTTCCCGGTGAGGTTCCAGTCGTGGCTGATCCATGGAAGCGACTTTGCATTGCCGATGTCGAAGGTGTGGCAGAGCAGCGGCGGTCCGGCGAAGGCGGAGCTTGCTGAAAACAGAGACGCGAGCAGAATTAGGAAGGCGAAGCAGTGAATCGAAGGCCGATCAAGTTTCATGGCGATGCCTCCTGGCGAGTGAAATGGGCGTTCAGTGGGAAAGACGCGAGAGCCGGGACGCGTGTTAACGGAGAGGAGCGAGGAAAAATCACCACAAAGGAAAAATGAGGTCCACGGAGAGCGCGGGGCGCTCGGAGGTCTGCGAGATCGAAGATGGATTACGGCTGTTGTTTGAGGAGAGACTGTTTCTTCTGCGGCAGTTGTTGCGAGTTGGCAGACGGTTGCGGGGAAGCGGATTGTTCCCAGAACCGCCACACGGAAATATCGCCAAGCCCGAGAGAGTTCCACCAGAGATCGAGCATGGATTGATCGAGATTGAGTATTCCCGCGCGAGTGACGCCCCTGGGCGGGGGAACGAGGGCGGCGAAACGCGCGTAAACCTGGGCCCGCTCCGCACCGGTCGTGCGCGAGAGGAGATGCCACAGGGATAATGCATCCTGCGCCCGCGCTTCGGAAAGCATCATGGCGAGCGCGGCGCTGCGAGCGGAGGAATCTTGCGGGTTGGAGTCGAATTTCGCAATCCCTTCGCGAAATGCGGGCGTCGCCTCCTCGAAATACGGAACGCCGGGGCCGAGTTCCCGGCGCGTGGAGCACATGGCGCCGGCCGGAATGAACGAGTCACGCCCATTGAGATGAAAGCCAACCCAGCCAAGCGTGGTGCGAATGCTGCCGGAACCGTCGGGAGCGACTTGAAGGGTGTAGGCGCAGCCCAGGTCGATGGCGACGGCGGATGGTGTGTCGACGACGAATGTGCCGGGCGGAGCCCAGATCGCAGCATGTATGGTGCCGACGTCGAGTTGAATGCGTTTGCGATTCGGATCCGTTTGCAGAAGACGCACACGAGAGTTGGGTTCGATGCGGATTTCACCGAGATCCGCCTGAGAGAGCGAAGCGCGAGAATCGCCGTTGGTGCTAATCATTTGGCCGACATGAAGTTTCGAAGGTGCCTGATCGGCCGCAATTGCTTTCGTGCCTATTTGCGGCTCGCCCTGGATATTGGCGACTTCCCACGCGGGGCCGGTCTCTGGCACAGTTTTTGGCTGCATTGTAAAGAATAGAGTGACGCCGAACACAAGCAGAATTGCGGCAGCGACAGCCAGCCGAGGCAGGGAAAGCGGATTAACGAACACGCCTCGGAATTTGCTGGGCGCCGCAGGCAATTCGGCGGGCAGCACTAGCGCAGTTTCCGAACCACGAAAATCGGCCAGGAGCGTTTCCAGCCGCTGGATTTCGGGGTCGGGCGTCCCTGAGCCATCCCACAGATAATTCTCCTGCATCATTTTTTCTTTCTCGGGGTCTGTTTGATGTGTGGTCATAGCGCACCCCCAGCCGGTGGAGAAGCATTGCGGCCAAGAATTTCGCGGAGCTGCAGCATGCCGCGATGAAGATTAACGCGAACGGAGCCGTGGGTGAGGCCGGTGCGGGCGGCGATCTCGGGGCCCGTCATGCCTTCCACGAGGCGAAGGACGAGAGGCTCGCGGTAAGCGTCGGGGAGCGACCGGATGGCGTCAAGCACTGCATGCGCTTCGGCGCTGGAATGCGAGGAATGACGCGTGGAAGGAGCGACAAGTTCCGATTGCGCGGCTACGGATTCTTCATCGAACTCATCGTTGGGCTTGGCGCGTCGGTGAAAGTCGGTCGCCCGGTTGCGCGCGATGGAGGCGAGCCATCCGGGAAAACGGGAAACTTCGCGCAAACTCGCGAGGCGGGGCAACGCCTGGAGGAATACGTCCTGCACGAGATCGTCGACATCGGAGAACGGAACGCGGGCCAGAAGAATGCCGTGAACCATCCGCGAGTAGCGGGCGTAAAGCAAACCGAACGCGGCCCGGTCGCCACTCTGGGCGGCACGAACGAGTGAGTCGTCCGGACCGCCAGTGTCGTTGCAGGCATTCACGGCCGCCGGACCGGCGTGAGATGATCGAATTTCCGAGAGTGCAGCCACATTGCGTCCAGGGAGATAAGCAGCGCCTCACAGGGTAGACGTCGGGGGACGAATGAGTGTTAACAATACTCCGCAAGGCGCTTGTTTGCAGCAGGTTAATTGATGAGGCGGGGGTGGAACTCTCCGGGACGGCACGGATTCTGACGTTGTGGGAATCTCATGGATTGTTTCGAAAAAAAATCTAAAGTTCCGTATTCGCTGGCCGATAGAGACGTTGAGGCAGCTAGGACCTCAATAATGGCCAATGCTATCACCCCAGTCACTCATGCAGCGCCTGCAGCCGTAAAAGACGTGCAAACCCAGGCCCCGCCACAGGCGGCACCAGCGAACCAGAAAGCTCCTCAGCCGCAGCCCGCCGCTAAGGCACCGGCCCCGAAGGACACCGTACAGATCAGCACCGCCGCGCAGACAGCCCTGCAGGAATCCAGAGAAACATCCACGCAGACCGCTCAGGAAGCCAGCCGGGGAGATCGCCAGGCGGCAAGACTGCTCGCGAAAGAAGCCGCGGCCAAGAAGGAGTAATTGCAAGGCCCCGGATTTATTCGGCCTTGCAATGTTCTGATTGCCCGACGCGCCGTGGGCGAGCTGTGTCCACGGCTGGTGTCAGCAACTGCACGGCCTCCGGTTGAGCCGTTGAGCTGCGCTCGTGCAACCTACCGGCCAGTCACCCGTCAACTCTAAGCCGTGATTTGCGCGATCCTTGCGCGCCGCGCGGCTCTCCCATAAAGTCAGTGGATGGCCGAAAATTTCAGGACATTTGAGCCACATGATTGGCTGAAGAATGCACACCTCCAGACAATGGCCGGGGCGTTCCTGCGGCGGAAGTTTTCCTTGCCAAATGGCGAAGAGCGGCTGTTCCGCGTGGATGCGGAAACGCAATTGAAGGGCATCCGCCACTGGCAGGCGGGCAAGCGCGGCGATGTGCCGGTGATCGTGATTGTGCATGGCCTCGAAGGGTCCTGCGATTCGAATTACGTGCTGGGAATTGCAGACAAGGCTTGGGCGCGCGGGTTCCATGCAGTGCGGATGAATCAGAGAAATTGCGGCGGCACGGAACGGCTGACCCCTACCCTGTATAACAGCGGACTGAGTGGAGATTACCGCGCGATTCTTCTGGAACTGATGGGCGAAGGATTTACGCAAATTTATTTTGCTGGGTATTCGATGGGCGGAAACCTGGTGACGAAAATGGCTGGAGAGTGGGGAGCGTCTCCGCCTCCGGAGTTGCGCGGCGTCTGCTCCGTCTGCCCGGCGCTGGATTTGTCTGCTTGCGCAGACGCGCTGGAGGAGACGGAGAACTATTTATACCAGCGGCATTTCGTTAAAGGCTTAATGACCCGGTACCGCAGGAAGGCGGATCTTTTTCCGGACAGGTATTCGCAAAACGGTTTTGGGGCGATCCGGACGGTCCGGGAATTTGACGATGCGATTACCGCGCCGCAGTTCGGGTACAAGGATGCCGAGGATTATTACGAGCACGCGGGGGCCAAGAACGTGATTGGGCGGGTCAGCGTGCCGTCCCTGATTCTCACGGCGAAAGATGATCCGTTTGTGCCGTATGAAGCGTTTCTGAAAACGGATATTGAAAAGAATCCGCGCGTACAATTTGTCGCACCGGAGCGCGGAGGACACTGCGGATTTATTTCGAAGTGGGAGGGGACCGAGAGATTTTGGGCCGAGGAGCGAGTGGTGGAGTTTGTGGAGAAAATAGCGCGCCCGGCCTAGCCCAATGGCTTTTCCAGTGAGACCTGGAAGCCGGGCGTCAGAAGTTGTCCGGGACCTTCGGCGGTGACAGCCATGACGTCTTCGCAGCGGATGCCGAACTCCCCTGGGACGTAGATGCCGGGCTCGTTGGAGAAAGTCATGCCCGGTTCGAGCATTGTTTTGCTGTCGTGCACGAGATAGGGATGCTCGTGAATGTCGAGGCCAATGCCGTGGCCGAGGCGATGGGTGAAGAATTTGTACCCTGGGCCGTACCCCGCGGACGTGGTGACCGAGCGCGCGGCATCGTCGACGGAGCCGGAGAGCTTTCCAGTTCGGGCGGCATCGAGTGCCGCGTCCTGCGCTTTGCGGACGGTTTCGAAAGCACGCTGGATTTTTTCACTCGGTTTCCCAAACACCCCAGTCCGCGTGACATCGGACCAGTAGCCTTCGACCGTGCAGCCATCATCGATCAAAACGACGTCGCCTTCCTTAAGCGTGCGAGGCTGCTTGCTACCATGCGGCAGCGCGGCTGAGGGACCGAAGAGAACCATCGCCTCTCCGCGCAGGTTCATCTTCGCGTAGCCCCCGGAGACCAGTTCGCTCACCTGCTCCTGCGTCATTCCCTCTTTCAAGCTTGCAAACACTTGGCGGTAGACGTCGCAGGTGGCCTCGCAGGCCAGACGCATCAGTTGGATTTCGTGCGGGGATTTCACGCTGCGACAGCCAATCGTGATGGGATCGGCGGAAACGTAATCATAGCCCGGCGCGGCTGCGCGGAAGTGATCGTAAAAGGTGAATGGAAGCCGCTCCTCAATGCCGATGCGTCCGGTGCGCAGGCCGCGATCCGCGAGAGCGCCGGCGATCAGCTTTGCGGGGCTCTCGTCCTCCTGCCACACGCGGACCTCAGCTGAATAAAGCAGGGACTCGCGCATGCGGGCTTCCTCAAACGCCGGAGAAATAAGAATCGGCTGCCCCGTGCGAGGGATGACGAGGGCCAGAAGCCGTTCGCTGAGCCACCAGCGGATGCCGCTGAAATAGTAAAGGGAAGTGCCGGGGCCGATGAGGAGCGCGTCGTAGGCAGGATTCGATTGGGACATCAAAACTTGCGCGCGAACCAGCCGCGCGTGGAATTCATCGGCGGTGATCGGGTGGACGCGTTCGCCGAGTGGCTTCAGCGTGGAGAAGGCCGGCGGAACCTGCGTCTGTGGCAGCGCTGGAGCGAGCGCAACGGCGGATGCGGCGGCTGTGGAATGGAGAAAATTGCGTCGGGAAATGGGAGTCATGGAGTAAAAGGATGAAAGAAGAGAGAAGAGAAGTCAAAGAGGGAAGAAGCAAGCCCCGAGGTTTCGGCCTCGGGGCGCGGAGAAAAAATTGGCGTTTGCGGAAAGCAATTATTGTTGCGGTGGTGGATCACCGCTGGCTGGTTGGGATGGCGGTGCGTCCGCTGGAGAACTGGATTGCTGTTGCGAGGGTGCCGTCTGGTCCGCAACGGAAGATTTCTTCGGGAAATAAGTGACGTTGACGGGATCGTGCAAGGTGAAATCGAGGCGGGTTTCGGACGCGATCTTCACTTTCTGGCCATGGGTAAGGGCTTGCACGGCCGTGCCGCTGCCCGCGCCAACTCCTGCGCCGATGGCCGCGCCCTTGCCGCCGCCGGCAAGCCCGCCAATTAGCGCGCCAAGCACCGCGCCTCCACCAATCACTTCGGCCGAACGCTTGCCGCGCGAGCCGCCTTTTTCCTGAACGTCGCTGCTCGCAATCTGATACGTCCTGCCCTGATACGTAAAGCTGTCGAGCGAAACAGTCAGTTCGCTGCGGCCCTTGAATTTCCCGGCCGAGCTCGCTTCGATGAGTTTGAGATTTACGTTCAGGCCTTTCGGAATGACCACGCGGTCTCCGACCACAATGGGTGCATCAAGCGACGCGCGAAAGGTCTGTCCAGTGGTATTCACGCTGGAGTCGATGGAATCGATCGTGCGCACGGTGACGATGGTGCCCTCGGGAATCGCCACTGTGACGGGCTGCGGCGGCGGTGGTGGGGGCGGCGGCGCTGGCGCGGCCGGCTTCTCCTGAACTGCCTGTTGGACCGGTGCGGGCGCGGGCTCCGGGCTCGTTGCTGGCGCAGGAGCCGGGGCGGGCTCTGGCGGAGCAACCGGTTTGCTGTGGGTTCGGGCAGGTTTTGCAGGCCGCGCGGGCGGCGCGGGAGCAGCAGGTGGCTCAGCGCTCTCCGCAGTTATCACGGGTGGTGGAGGGGCCATCGTGGTTTGGTCGACCACGGTTTTTACCCCTGGTGTAGTTGCCGCGATATGCTCTGCAGCAAGGCGGGCCGCGTCGTCCGGCACCTGGCCGGACAGGGTGACAATGCCATCCTTTGCCGCGACGTCTACCGAAGCGGACTTAAGCAGCGGCTCGGAGTAGAGGTTGGCTTTAATGCTGGTGGTGATCGCGTCGTTGCTGGGTTTGTTGCAACCCAAAGACAGCAAAGGCAGTAGAGAGATGGCGGAAAGTAGTATGTTCCGTCGAAGCATCGAGCCCCCCAAAATTTAAGACGCTGGAAGAGACAAAAAACGTTGCGCAAGTCCCAGAAGCCAGCTTTCTGATTGGATGCGTCGCAGTGGCGAACGATAATCCTCTTCCAAATCAGAATCTTCCCCGAAGAATTCACAAAAATCAAATCGACAGAAGCGCGAAAAGCAGCACCCGGGTGTCTATTAAAAACTATAGGAAGTACCAAACACCGTAGTCCCGTCCCTTCCAAAATGAAACACCGGATAAGCGATTCTGTAACAGGAACAAACAGAAGGACTTACTCTCGACTTCATTTTTTGGACTGTTTACTGTTTGGATAAAAAATTGCAAGGATGTTGTCAACGGTTGCTTTACATTGCTGTAACGATTCAACGTGTAACAAAAAATAACTGGGCCTGCGTTGGCGGTTCCTGCATCGGGATCAGCCACGCACATTTCTATCTCCCGAACTCAGGGGAGACGTGTGTTTTCTTCATTGGCGAGCATTTCAACCTCAGGAGGGTGTATGGATCAGGGTAATAAGAGGTATTCAAGCTTTCTTAGCTGGATAGGTGTATTGATTTTGATAGTCGGATTACTGGTTACCGGCACGGCACAATCCCAAGTCATTAGCGGGGACATTGTTGGCACTGTGTTCGACAAAACCGGAGCGGTTGTGCCGAATGCGATGGTTGAGGCGCTGAACGTGGAAACCGGAGTCAAGTATCCGAGTCAAGCGAATGCAGGCGGTGAGTATCGCATCAACAACCTGCCGGTCGGTACGTACAACGTGATCGTGAGCTCGCCCAATTTCGCGACCACAACGGTGAGTAAGGTTGTAGTGGAATTGAGCAAAGTTTTGACACTGCCGATTACGTTGGAGATCAAGGGCGCGGTAACTTCCATCGAAGTTACAGGAATGACTCCAACCCTGGACACCACGACAGCCACGGTTTCTTCCGACTTCAACCAGCGTCAAATCGCGGATTTGCCAGTGGCCAGCATCACAGGGGGAGTCCTCAACCTTTCGCTGCTAAGCTCCGGCGTGGCGAGCAGTGGCGGAGTTGGGTTGGGAACCGGACCGAGCGTGGGCGGTCAAAGGCCTCTGCAAAATAACTTTACTGTCGAGGGTATCGACAACAATAGTAAGAATGTTACGGGACCGCTCATCACAGTTCCCAATGACGCAGTCGCGGAATTCACGCTGTTGCAGAACCAATATTCCCCAGAGTTCGGGCACTCCACTGGTGGCCAGTTCAATCAGGTGATCAAGAGCGGGACAAATGAATACCACGGCTTGGCCTACCTGTATAACCAGAATCGGAACTATAACGCTGTCGACGTCGCCCTCAAGAATCAAGGTATTTTTTCCAACCCCCGTTACGATAACAACCGCATTGGGGGTACAGTAGGCGGGCCCATCCTGAAGAACAAGCTCTTTTTCTTCGCCAACTTCGAATACAATCCAGTCGGACAGGCCACCTCTCCGGGTTCGCCGATTTGTTCGCCAACTGCCGCCGGGTATGCGACCCTCGACGGGTTGTCTGGCTTGTCCAAGACGAACCTCGGCATTCTGCAAAAATACATGCCTGCTGCGGCCGCGCAAGATACGTCAGGGACATGCTTCCTGAGTGGCACCAACTCAAACCCCAAGGCCAGCTCAATCAACGTAAATGGAACTGAGATTCCGATCGGAACCATTCCCATCGCCGGCGCCAACTTCTACAACGCGTATACGGTCCTTGGCAGTATGGACTATGACATTTCGACGAATGACCAAATCCGTGGCCGGTACATCTACAATCGTTTGGTTGGCATCGACAATGCTGCCGCATTGCCGGTCTTTTATCTTGGTGCCCCGACCAAAAACCATCTGGTGACGATTAACGAGTACCACACGTTTAACCCAACGATAACCAACGAGTTTCGGATCGGGTATAACCGTTATACAAACACGACACCGTCAGGCAACTTCAGTTTTCCCGGTTTGGATGTGTTCCCAAACATTGACCTTTTCGACTTAGGCACGCAGCTCGGCCCGGATTCGAATTCGCCTGCATTCACTTTTCAAAACACCTATCAGATAACCGATAATCTCACATGGACAAAAGGCCGCCACACGTTCAAGTTTGGAGTTGAGGGGCGTAAGTATATTGCTCCGCAGCAATTTACACAAAGAGCTAGGGGAGATTACGACTACAACAACACCACCCTCTTTCTTCAGGATATCCAACCGGATTTCCTGGCTGAGCGTACTACTGGTGCGCCAACGTTTTATGGAGATCAGTCAGCATTGTATTGGTTTGTAAACGACAGTTGGCGGATCCGTCCAAATGTCACCCTGAATCTGGGTCTTCGCTACCAATACACCACGATTCCTACTACCTTGCGGACACAGCAACAAGAGTCCGCCGCTTCTATCCCGGGTCTAATCGACTTCAGGGAGCCAAGGGCTCCCAAGGATGAGTGGGGGCCTCGCATCGGTATCGCTTATTCACCCGGTACAAGTGGCCGAACTTCCATTCGCGCCGGATTCGGTATCGGATATGACGTTCTGCGCGACAATCTCGGAGTTGATGCTCCAACGGCGCTAACGGGGACAACCATCGACACACCCTTGAGCACCCTTGGCACTCCCTCCACGTATATCAACAACTACTTAGCAAATGGCGGCATTCCCCCTGGCGCGGGCGGCATTCTTACTTACCCGACCACAGCGGACCTGATCGCTGCCATTACTAGCCATTATGTGATAAACCAAAAAGATCCGGAATCTATTCAGTGGAACGTCGGAATACAACACTCTTTTTGGAAGAACTACACCTTTGAATCGCGGTACCTGGGAACACGTGGCCTGTATCTGACTGTCCAGGACCGCATTAATCGCCAGGCTAAGGTGTCGCCTTCATTGTTCTTGCCAACCTACACCACAGCCCCAACTCAGGCCGCCCTTGACGCCTTGCCGACCACCCTTGCTCAGATCAATGCCCAAAGCAGTTTCATTCCGGCCTTTGCCGCGGCGGGGTTCAATCAGGGAAATGTGGTGGAGTTTTCCCCCGCCGGTGCATCGACCTATCACGGCTGGGCCAACCAGTTGACGCGTCGATTGGACAATGGGCTTCAGTTCATCGCGTCTTACACGTATAGCCACTTGATCGACAATAGCACTGCGGATCTTTTCTCAACCTATTTGACTCCGCGCCGCCCTCAAGACGGGAACAACCTGAGCTTGGATCGAGGCAATTCGGCCCTCGACCACCGCCACAGATTCACTATGGCGGTACTCTATGACGTCCCGTACTTCAAGAGCAGCAGCATGCTTGTTCGAAACACGCTGGGCAACTGGGAGTTCGGGCCCTTGTACACTTATCAGTCGGGCGAGTGGTTCACCGCTCAGAGCTCGATAGACTCAAACCTGAATGGAGATTCTGCTGGCGACCGAACCGTTTTCAATCCAGCAGGGATACCCGGCACTGGATCCACAGTGAGTGCGCTTAAGAATTCCTCAGGCGCGACAGTCGCTTACCTTGCCAATACCCCAACCGCACAATTTATTCAAGCCGGTGCGGGCGCTTTTGCCAACGTTGGGCGGAATACTCTCATTGGACGACCCATCAACAACGTTGACTTAACTGCAATCAAGCGATTCTCTTTCAAGGAACGTTATAAGGTTGAGTTCCAGATGCAAGCCGTCAACCTGTTCAATCACCCCCAGTTCATTCCAGGATCGCTCAACAACGTCAATGTAATTTCCACGAATGGTTCATCGACTCAGCAGTACGTGTCGGTTGCCTCCACAAAATTCAACAATGCTCCGATTGCGTTCGCAAGCAATGCGCGGACTTTGCAGTTGGCGTTGAAGATTGCCTTCTAACTTCCCCGCCGCCTCGGGTTGAGGCGGAAGGCTTCTCCAGGGCGTCCTGAATCCCAGGGCGCCTTTTTTTTTGATCGGACCGTTCTGACTCTGCCCGTAAGTGTGTGACCTCCTCCCTGCGTTCGCAGGGGGAGGTCAGGAGGGCAAATAAAGGGCCCCGGAGAGAAGTTCCGGGGCCGTTGAGTTGGCGTTGAACTTCGGCTAAAAAATTAGCTTGGCCGCGACCTGAATCTGCCTGGCGCTTGTGGTGCCATCGGCCCGGGTCAGGGTAGAGGTGGAAAGGCCAAATGTTCCGGGCGCCGCGATGCTATTTCCCGGCTGGCCAAATTGTGGATGGTTGAACAGATTGTAAAACTCAAATCGCAATTGCAGCTTGACGTGTTCCGTGATCGCAGTGTCTTTCAACAATGAAGAGTCGACGTTCACTTCGTTGGGGCCATAGAAGGCATTCTTGCCGAGGTTTGATTGCACATTGTAAGGCGTCTGCTCAAACGCGCTGAGAGCCGGCCCCGTGAACGTCTTGTCGGTCCCCGCCGGTTGCGACGGGCTGCCGATGATGGTCGCCCTGGCGGACAAGCCGGTGTGATTGCTGTCGACATCGCCGAAGATGTCGAACGGGTGGCCGGTCTGCGCTGTAATTACGCTGGTGATCGACCAGCCCTCCAGCACACGGCCGACAAAACCCGCGTTCAAGTGTCCGCGGCCCTTGCCGACGTTGGGTTCGTAGATGAAATTCACCACGCCGCGATGGCGGATATCGAAATCAGAGTTTCCGCGCTCCGCAGCCAGGTCAAAGGAATTCCGCGGGAAGCTTCTGTTCCCCGTGGCCACTCCATCGCCCAGGGGATCGTTCACGTCGTCAATCGAGTGGGAGAACGTGTACGCACCCTGGATCTGGAAGCCGTGGGAAAAACGCCTTTGCAAGTTCACCTGCAGGCCGTTATAGGTGGAATTGCCAATGGACTTGTTCAGGGACGCTCCCGGAGTCGAAAACGGCGCCTGAAAGGCATTGTTGTTGACCGCATCGAACGGAAGCACGCCGAATTCCGCGCCAAGCCATAGGTTGGCGAACGTGATCGTACTTTGATTGCACTGGCCTTTGGCAGTGCCAAAGGTCGTGCTTGCGGGGACAGCGAACCCGGTGTTATTGGGATTTTCCGGTACGCAGAACGCCACCAGTTGCGAGACCAGCCCCGGTTGCGGCGGATTGCCGTCCACCACACGGAAAAGCCGGGTGCCCTTAACCCCCACGTAGTTGACTTCCAGGGTCAACGAACTGGTCAGTTGTCGCTGTATGCCCACGTTCCAGTTTTGGCTGTACGGCGTCTTGAAATTGGGGTCAAAGAGGGTAGGGAAAATCTCCCCGCCCAGCCCAGTGTTGGGGTCAATGTTAGTTACCACAGGAGATGTCGCCACGGTTCCGGGCGTCACCAAATCTGTGGTTTGGGTGAACGGATTCGCCGCGAAAGACTGCTGGAATGGCGGGTTTCCCTTGGCGTTTCCGACCAGGTTTCCGAACACGCGGTCATGAAAGATGCCATAGCCCATGCGCACGGAGGTCTTGCCATCCTTGAACGGATCCCAGGCTAGGCCAATCCGCGGCTCGAAGTTGTCAAACTGATTGGCATACAGGGTCTTCCCCGTACCCGGTCCGACGCGGGTGAATGTGAACGGTGCTTGACCGCTGGCGTCAACGAAGAGATTGGCCAGGCTGTTGTTCACTTCAAACGGAACCCCAAAATACTCCCAGCGCAAGCCGCCCGACAGGGTGAGGTTTGAGAGGAGTTTCCAGGTGTCCTGGGCATAAGCGCCCCATTCCCTTTGCCGGAACCCGCGGACGTCGTCGGCCGACCGCACGCCGGCGAAATTAAAGAATTGCGATTCAGACTGAGAGCCGACGAATCCGAGGAGGCCCAAGGTCTGATTTTCAACGGCCGTGTTTTGAGAGACACAGGGAGTGGGGGTATTCGGCGGTGCGGGCGGAGGTGCAAAGGGACAATTATTATCGACATTTTGCAATGCGGTGACGCCAAACTCTGAAAACGCCGCAAAATCCAGGAGTTGTCGGGTGCTGAAGTTATCGAACGAGTTGGAGTACACGGCGCGGAACTCTCCGCCGAACTTGAACGCGTGCTTGCCGCGGGTATAGCTGATGCCATCAATGGTCTGGTAAGTGCCGGTGTAGCGGGTTTGCCCGTTGGAATCTCCCAAGTTCAGGCAGCCGAATCCGGAGATGCCGGGGAGACTGTAATCTGGCCCGCGGCCAATGGAATCGAGGTTGCCGAAACTGTCGAATACGTTCGTTCCGGTGCACGTAAACTGAAGATTGGTACGGTTGGCCCCAAAATGAAATTCATTCACCAGATTGCTCTTAAGCGTGGTTGTCAAGCCGATTGCCGCGCCTTGAGTTCTTTGGTAAGTCGCCACAGCGCCCAAACCACCCGGCAGGAAGTCGTCGTGAAAGGCATTGGGATCTGTAAACCGGTTATACGAGTAGCGCACGGTAAAAAGATTCTTGGAGTTTATGTTGTGGTCGATCTTGATCGTGAAATCATCCACCCGCTGCCGGGAAGCGCTCGGGAAAAACAGGATCCCGCTGATGTCGTTTACTGCGGGACCGTTGGGGGAGGGATACAAGGCTAGGATTTTTTGAATGTTCGGATCCAGACCGAATCCCACTGCATTGTTCGGCGAGTTGGCTTGGCTAACGTCCACATTAACCGGGGTGATGGGCTTCCCCTTTGCGTTCTGCGTGATAGTGAATTTTCCAGTCTTAAACGCGGCAGTGGGCACGGTGCTCGCGTTTGTGAGGCTCGTCACATACCGCTGCCCCTCATAATTCCCGAACCAAAAGGTCTTGTCCTTCTTGATCGGCCCGCCGGCTGAAGCGCCAAAATCATTGCGAATATAGGGGTTTTGCGGCCCGCCGTTGGGGCCCTCCGCGGGGTTAAAGAAATCGCGGGCACCCAGGGCGTTATAACGGCCGAATTCATAGGCGGTGCCGTGGATCTGGTTGGTGCCGCTCTTGGTGATGGCTTCGATCACCGCTCCATTGCTGCGTCCATACTCCGGCAGGAAATTGTTGGTGATCACACGGAATTCCTGGGTGGAATCCGGGTTCAACGAATTCAAGCCGCCCGCAATTCCGGGGACCTCGGTATCGTTGTTGTCCACACCATCCAACAGGAAGTTGTTGCTGCGCTCGCTGGCGCCGTTGGAGGAGAAACCTCCTAGAGAGGTATTGCTCTGAATCACCCCAGGGCTGAGCAGCACAAGGGAGTAGGGATCGCGTACCAGGAGGGGAAGCTCGGACACCCTTCGTGCGTCCACAAGATTGCTAATTTGGGCATTTTCGAGCTCGATTGGCGGCACGATCGATGCCTGCACCTCCACGGTGGCGGAGACAGTGCCAATCTCGAGGCTCTCGTCCACCGTCAGGATTTGGCCGACCGTGAGCGTAACTCCGGCGAATTTGGCCACCTTAAAACCCGATTTTTCAAAGGTTAGGACGTAAATCCCGGCTGGAAGCTCCACCAGACGGTATAGACCGTCTTCGTTCGTATTAGCTGTATGAAGACTATTGGTTTCAGTGCTCCGTGCGGTCACGCTAACCGAAGATACAGGGGAATGGCTCGGATCAAAAACTGTGCCGCTGATGGTTGCGTTCTGCGCGTGGGAAAATGAGGGCCAAGAAAGAACTAAGAGCAGGAATAATGAGCTGATCCTAAGAATTTGGACGTGCCTGGGCCATTGACTTTGCATGGGGACATCCCTCCGTAAAATGGAATGCAGCATGCTGCACACCATCTGCTAAACGTTGTTTGAGGATGCGAAGATTAAGTTACGTGCCATTGAAATGAGAGAGGATAGGATCGATTTACTCAGGCGTAACTTCTGATAAATGGGTTAATGGAACCTTCAGGCAGTATGTAGGCTACAGAAAACAGTAAATTTCACGCAGGCACATCCAGATTCCAATAGAAAAACCACGCTTTCGCCAGGGCAGAGTGCTCCAGTTGGAGGCTCAAGCGCTCTTCCATGAGGGTGCGAGTCTGACCCAAACCCCATTCCCCAAGACACGGGAGATACGACCTTCGGAACTGAAATCACTTACAGGAAACTATTCAGAGCGAATAGCAAGGATCTGCTTGCCTTGGATTTTGATCTCGACGCCGAAGGGCGGGCGAATGTCGCTGCCCTGCACTATGGCTCCCCGCATCCAGACGTCGCCCGGAAGATTGGAAGTCTTCAGAGGATCGTACAGGGTGCGGCTGCACGGGTTCCCCACGAGGGGATGATTTGCGCGCGGGAAACCGTAGTCGGTACGGAGCTTTTTGAGGTCGGCGATGTATTCGAGCTCGCAGGAGCCGTAAGGAGCCTTGCGGGAGAAAGCCCAGTAGCCTGCAACAAGAGTCGGAGATCCGGAAGGAAGCCGCACAATCGTAGCTGGAATGTCTTCAGCGGTGAGGCGATTTCGGACGAAGAAGTCGGTGGAGGACCAGGGCTTCGCGAGCTCGGTAATATTGGCGATGACCGGATTCGCGTCCGTTGCGTGTGCGAGCAAGGAGCTGGGGTCCGGGGGTGGCGAAGGGATTTCCAATTGGGGAGCCTGCTCAACCCGTGATGGGTCGGCGGGTCTGCTTCGGGATAGCCAGCGGACTGCAAATAGGAGGATGATGCCTATGACCACAAGACCGGCAATCATCGGCAGCATTGGATTGGGCGTCGGTCGGCGAGGGCCGCTGACGCCCGGAATCTGGGGCATCTCCGCTTTCAGGTGAGCTGGGGTTTGGTTCTCTGCCATTTTGAGATAAGGCCCTTGCGCAGCAAAGTAATCCAGGAAGGGAGCCGGGATGGGCCCTGGTCGAACAGGCCAGGAGAGATTGTACTGATGAGTTGGCCACAAGAGCAACCCGACCTGGCAATAATGAAGGAATGTATCGCAAATGATACTTCTGTTAGTGAGATGGCGACATAAAACATCGGAACGCTTGTTTCCTGTGGAGAGGCAGCCTAGTGTAAGAGTAAGGTTTTACTGAGGGAATTGCTCGGAAATGGCTGGAGATACTCGACAGTCGGCCCGCGCGTTTGTTCGAAGCTTGAACATTCTGCTGAAATTTGCGCGTCTGTATGAATTCGGGCACGTGCGGACGATGGCGCAGTTCGAAACGGCTTGGAAAGAATTGCATTCTGCGCTCCAAGAAAGCCGCGATACGGGTTTGCTACTCGGCGCCTCCGGAAACCAGATCCTGCTGGATGGAGTTCCGCTGGGAGCGGCGGCAGCGGAAAAAAGTTTTGCGCAACTTCTCACTTCTTCCGGAATCGCCAGCATTCATTTCGCACCCAATCTTACCCAACCGCAATTTGCGCGTTTCGCGCGCGCATTCCCCAGCGGAAATGCCAAGCCGAGTTCACTTGCCGAACAACTGAAAACGGCAATGGCTGGCGATCCGAGCATCCGGATCAATGAAATTCGATTCGTCGCGGAAGACAGCTCTGTGGCGGGAATAAAAGTCGCGGCACAACTCACTTCGAAAGTTCTTGGCGCGCAGGGTGACAAATTTCGCGAGGTTTTTGAAGACCCGCAAAAACTGTTGCAACTGATCCTGGCCGCAGAAAGCAATCGTGGTGGAAGCGGCGGCGGTGGCGGCGGTCTGGGATTTGGCCCCGGCGGCGGGGGTGGTGGAAGCGGAACCGGCGGCAGCGGGGCCGCGAGTTGGAGTGGCGGAACGGGCGGTTCGGGGAGCCTCTGGGAGGCTGGAAAGCCAGGCACCGCGACCGGCAGCGGGACTGGTTCGGGTGGCTCCGGCGGCGGTGGAGGCACCGGAGTCGGCGGCAGCGGGGGACCCGGCGGTGGCGGGTTTGGCGGAGGCGGCACTGGAACTGACGGAAGCACTGCCTCGGGTGGTGGACCGGGCGGGACTGGACTTGGCGGAGGTGGAACCGGCGGTGGCGGGGCCGGTGGCTCAGGCGGCGGGATTGGCGATGGAGGCGCCGGAACCGGCGGCAGTGGTGGATCCGGAGGCGGGCCGGGCGGTGGGGGAGTCGGCGGTGGTGTCGGCGCGGCCAGTCAGCCCGGAAAGTGGCTGGCGGCAACAGCGATGTTGAAAGGCGGATTGGCAGGCGGGCTTGCCGGAATGCCCGGCGCCGTCGGCGCGGGTGGCGGATATGCGGTTGCCGAAGACGATGTCCGGTCGATGATCGGGTTGTTCGCGCAACTGGGAAAAGCACGCAAAGATCCGGATTCGCGCATGGATCCGGCCGCATTTCAGTCGCGACTTTCGACGTTGCCGGTTCGCGCGCAGGTGACGCTGCAACAAGCCTTGGCAGGATTGGCGGCTCAGGCCCCTAACGAAAAGCCAGACAAACCCATGCTACTGAAACTCGCGGAACACGTGGCCATCCGGTTCGCGCTGGACAGTTACGAACGCGGTGAATTGCGAGTGAACGCTGTAAAGCAGCTGCTGGACCGGATGAATGCGGAGATCGAGGCACTGCGCAAAATTCTGGGCCAGCAGGAAGAAACCATGGCCAACGCGGGCCTGCAGATGCAGTCCTACACCGAATTGCTGGACCAGGAATTCTGGTTGAACGTTCCGGAAGAAAACAAGAAAGAGGTTTTGACGTCCGATGAGGCGTGGTGCGTGCCGCCGCGCAATGTGCGCGCGTTTTTGGAAGAAATGTTGCGCCGTGGAGAGTTGAAAACGGTCAACGAAATACTCTTGAAGTATGCCGCTTGCATCGGGCTGGAAGCTGCCGAAGCCAGGAGAACTACGGCGATCGGCCTCTCGGATCTGGCGGAATTTTATGGCAGCGGCGACGGCAGCGCCCTGATCGACGTGATCCAGCGGCTGGGAAATCAGCTGGGCGTCGAACGGGAATCGGATTTGCAGACGTTGGTTGGTGCGGCGTTCGTGCGCATGAGCCAGGAGGCCGGCGCAAAGAGATTTTATCCAGCGATGCAGCAGGCGCTGGCTTCGCTCGACAGCGTGGAGGCCCTGCGGCCGGGGTCCACGAACAATATTCGCCAAAGAATTGGCACAGAAGAACGTCTGCCGGAGTTCATCGAAGACGCGATGAGATCGGGACAGCCTCAGGATGGATTGCTGGATATTCTGGGCCTGATGCCCAAAGCTTCGCTGCATTACCTGACGAACCGGTTCGCCAACTGCGGTTTTCGGGAAGACTGCGAACTGCTCGGGGAAATGGTCCGTGGGCTTGGTGACGAAGCCGTGAGCCGGCTCATCGAAACCCTGCAGACCGCTCCAGCCACCGAAGCGACCGAAGTGATCGGACTACTCAGCCAGCTTTCACCCGAATCCGTGGAACAGTCTTTGCCTACACGGCTCGCGCAGTGGCCGAGGACATCGCACGACCGGACAGTAAGGCAATTGTCGTCCGCGCCGCCGGAGCAGCGAGCGCACCTCTTGGTGTCGACGTATGCTTCCTTGGACCCACTGATCCGGCCGTTGGCCTTGGATGAGATGGGAATGAGCGGACGCACCGAATGCATCCCCCTGTTGTTGGATTTGATCCGCGACGACACTACGCCGGGATTCACCCGCATAAAGGCGATTGAAGCCGCAGGACGATTGCGGGCAAGCGCCGCCAGCGGCATGCTGCAGCTGTTTTTGGAGTCCAAACAAGTGTGGCGCTGGGCGTATCACACGGAGCTCCGGATCGCGGCCGCACAGGCTTTGCAGAAGGTCGAACCCGCGTTGGCGATCGAGAAGATCATGGCCAGCGGACTGGATCGGAAAGAGCTTGTACTCGAGCCCACCGATCCGGAACCCAACGTCTCGGTCACCAGGCAGCGGAGATATGCGCGCCTGAAGCTAACGAAGCATGTGCAGGCGATTTCCACGAATTTGCGTGAAAACATGCGCTTGACCGTTGCGGAGTTGAATATGGGCGGCGGTATCGGCGCTTCGGACCGGCACCTGGCTCCGGGATCGTTACTGAGCTTGAAGTTTTCACACGGGGTCCGCAACATCCGGGCGCAGGCGATCGTGCGCGGTGCCAGGCCCCAGGCGATGGCGTTTGAATTTGTGGATATGGAATTCGACGAGAGGCTGCGGCTAAGGAAATTGCTGCTGGAATTGGGCGGCTTGCCCCAACCTTCGAACGTGGGGAACCGCAGCAAGCGGCCCGGCCGAATCGCCATGATGAAGTAACTCTGGGTAACAAATCACAGACAACAGACCTGTACTCGAGAATGATGCCACTGTCCATTCGCGCAGCGTATCGAACTGTACGGACGGCGGATTGACGGAGGAGTTACACGGGACCTCTGTACCATTGTGGGGACAGTTCAAGAGTCCTAGGGTACTAGTGAGGAAGTCCCAGTCGAGTGGCTCAAAGTTTACTGAGTCATGGAGCATCTCAGACCCGGATGAACACGGATCCCAAAGCGACGGCGGCCAGGGCATTCGTACGCAGCCTGAATATCTTGTTGAAGTTTGCGCGCTTGTACGGACACGACCACGCGCGGGTTGTCGAGCAGTTGACCGTTGCCTGGAACGAATTGCGAGCGGCTATCCCGGAAGGGGCCGAGACTGGTCTTCTCCTCGGAGCGTCGGGCGCCCAGTTGCTGGTCGATGGCGTTCCGCTTGACGGGTCCCCGGCGGAAAAACAGTTTGCGCAATTGCTTTCTGCCGCCGGACTTGCCAGCGTGCAGTTCACTCAGCAAGTTACCGAAGCGGAGCTCGCCAAATTTGTACATGCGTTTCCCGCTGGAAAAGCAAAACCCGCCGAACTTGCCGAGCAATTGAAAACGGCAATCGTAGATGCCCACGGTATTCGCGTGAATGAAGTTTGTTTCGTAGCCACCGATTCCCGGCTCAAGGAATCCAGCATGGCTGCGCAGATTGCGGCGGCATCCATGGGAGACCAGCAGGATCAATTCCGCAAAATGCTGAATGATCCAAAAAAGCTCCTGGAGTTGATCGCAGCGGCAGAAGGATCGAAGACCGGAGCAGAAGCTGGTGCTGATGGAACTGGCCCGGCTGCGACAGAAGGATGGGGTGGGGGGATCTCGGGTGCCGAGGGCATTGCCCTTTCGGGAAGCGAAGCCGCCGGCGCCGAATCCGGACGAGACGTAGGTTTGGGAGCCGGTCCTGGCGCAGGGGGTGCCTCTGAGGCCGGAATTGGGCTGGGCACAGGGATTGCGCGAGGAAGTGGAGTTGGAGGCAGCGCTAGTCGGGATAAAGGCGGATCAGGAATCGGAACAGGTAATCCTGGGATTGGAAGCGGACCGGGCTGGGGTGCCGGGCTTGGCGGCCGGATGTTTGGAGGTCCTGATGACGAATCGATTTATCGCATCCTGCGTGCGCTGGCGACTTTTGGAAGCATCGGAACGAGCACGAACCCGTCCGCCGCGACGGTCGACTTTCAGGATCAGGTGTCGCAATTGCCTGGGAAGGCCCAGGAGACACTGAGGAATGCGCTCGCCGGCCTCGCCGAACAAGGGAAGAACAAGAAACTCGACGAAGGTGTGCTGGTGCAGCTCGCGGAACACCTGTCCATCCGATTCGCGTTGGAACAATTCGAGCGTGGGGAAGTGAAGGTAAACGCCGTCCGGCAAATGCTGGACCGCCTGAATCAGGAAATCGAACGCCTCCGTAATATCCTGGGGCAGCACGAAGACAAAATGGCGGAAGCGGGGATCCTCGTCGAGTCCCATCGGGAGATGCTCGACCGTGTGTTCTGGGCTTCTGTGCCCGAGAGTGCCAAACGCGAAGTATTGCTCTCCGACGAGGCCTGGTGCATCCCGCCGAAGAATGTGCAGTCTTATGTAGCAGAATTGGTCAAGCAGGGAGAGATGGCGGATGCCATCAGTATTCTCCGTAACTATGCAAGCTGCGCAGCCAGCGAGGAGCCCGACGCCAGGAAGCGCGCGGCAACAGGGCTTTCGGAAATGGCCGGCCTGTATGCGGATGCGGACCCGAGACTGCTTCAGGAAGCGCTGCGACACATCGGCCTGCGATTGAGCGTCGAGCAAGATCAGGACGTGCAATCGTTGGTCAGCGCCGCATTCGTGCGGCTCAGCCAGGAAGCGGCTACGCACCGGCAATTTGCGGCAATGTCGCAGGCTTTAAATACGGTGGAGGCAGTGGAAGGGCAGCGCCCTGGAATCGGCAAGACGCTCCGCGCAAGGATGGGGATTGAGGAACGCGTCCCGGAGTTCGTGGAAGAGGCTCTGCGCGTGCGAGGGGTGGCGTCCGGCCTGACGGGCGTTCTGAAGCATCTGCCGCAAACCGCGATGGAACAACTCTCCTTGCGCTTCAATCGCTGCCAGTTCCGAAACGATCTGGAGAATGTCGCGAGTCTGGCGCAAGACTTGGGCGAAGAGGCATTGCAATATCTGCGGGCAACCGTCCGCGGCGGGCCCATTGCGGACGCCACGGAATTTGTGGGTTTGCTGGCCCGGTTGGACACGAGCGCAGCGGAAGATTTTCTGCCGGCCCGAATGAAAGATTTTCCGCGGACGTCGCAAGACCGCGTGATCCGCCATGTGGCGGCCAGCGGCGCCCATGGCACTTGCCGGTTGCTGCTGGCTCTGCTGGACCACGTTGATCCGCTGGTGATGCCGCTGGTGATTGACGAAATCGGGATGACCGGAGATCGAGAAGCGCTCGGACGATTGCTGACGATTGCGGACGGCGATTTGCCCACCGCCGCCGCCCCGTATTTACGACTGAAAGCCCTGGAAGCGCTGGGCAGGTTGCGCGCGCCGGAATCGATCCACACTCTGCGGCGGATCGTGGATGCAAAAAAAATGTTCGGTTGGGTGAATCCGCAGGAATTGCGGATCGCGGCGTTTCAGGCCCTAGCGAAAATGGACCCGGAGTGGGCCAGAAAATTTCTGCCGGAAAGCGGAATCGAAGCGGCAGACCTGACGTTGCAACCGTTGGAGGTTCCGGCGGAATCGAAATTCGTCCGGCAACGGAGACATGCGCGAATCCGCCTGCAGAAAAGCGTTGCGGCGGTAAGCACAAATCTGAAGCAGAATTGCCGGCTGGAAATCAAAACAGCGAGCCTGGCCGGCGGACTTGCCACCACCAACATGCACCTTGCCCCGGGAACCAAGGTGCAGTTACGCATGCAACTTGGTCTTCGAAACGTCCAGGCGACAGCCCTGATGCGCGATTATCGGTCTCAGGATATGTCCTTTGAAATCATAGATATAGGATTGGACGAGCGGGGCCGCCTCCGCAAATTGCTGATGGAAAACCTGGGCAAGGAAACTCACCAATAGGCTCGCAGAGATCTGCTCTCATGTTCCTAGTTTAGTATACAACCAGTAACCATTCGCAAGTACTACACCGTGGTACCTTTGAGGTATTTACCCTAGGCCATTTCCTCCTTAATCTGCTGTTAACACGTTTTGGTGTGCATTGCTGCGCCCTGCTCTGGGCGAGAAAGCCGAAGTGACGGTGGCCTGCTCCAGTGTCTAAAGGACTTCAAATCCGAATTGGCGCGGCGTTGTGTGCCCTGGGAGTGTCTCTGGCCGGTGCCCGAGCGGAAGATGCGCGTCCAGATTTTCCAGATAATCCAAGATTTACCGTGCAGAGGTTTGAAGATCAAGAGGGTATGGGCGCCGTAACGGCCACTGCTCTGGGACAAGATGAGCAAGGCTTCCTGTGGATAGGTACCCAGACCGGCCTTTACCGTTACGACGGCACTCGCGCCAAGAAAATGCTCGAAGTGGAAAGCATTATCGGCCACTACGTCGTGGACATGGTGATCGCTCCCGATGGCACTCCCTGGTTCGCCGGAACCCGCGGAATCGCTCATTACAAGGACGGGCAGTTCCAGAAATTGGATATTCCCCCCAGTGCAATGCCGCTTCTGAATGGAGTGCAGATTTTCGCGGTAGACAGTAAGGGCATCGCGTACGTGCTGACCTACAAGCGCGGCCTTTTGATCATCGACCCCAGAAATCCGGGAAAAACAGACACCATCGCAGAGGGGCTGAGCGATTGGGAAACGCCGCAGGGAATCGTTCGCGCGGCGGACGACACGATCTGGTTCACGGCCGGCCGCAAGTTGGCGCATCTGAACCCCGGATCCCGGCAGATTAAAGTGGAGCCGGGGATCCGGCTGCCAAATGAGCGCGTCGTGGCCTTGCAATTCGACGGAATCGGGGCGTTGTGGTTGCGATCAGCGACCGCCCTCGCGCGATTGGATACTCGCGCACACAAACTGACCATTGCCGATGAGGTAGTTGGTGAGGCGAACGAGGAAGAAGGAAAACCTTCGGTCGACGCGCAGGGAAAGCTGCTTGTGCCGAGTTCCTCCGGATTGTACTGGCAACAGGATGGTGGATGGCGGCTGGTCAACGTGAAGCACGGCCTGGCCAGTAATCTGGTTCAGTGCGCCCTGGAAGACCGTGAAGGTACGTTGTGGGTGGGCGGATCAGGAACCGGGCTCGACCGCTTGACGGGAGTGCGCGAGTGGTCGGCCTGGACAACAGCGGAGGGGTTGCCGGACAACTCTACCTGGACCACTCTGCGAGATCACCGCGGCCGGCTCTGGGTGAGTACGGCACATGGAATTGGCATCTGGAACGGCCAGACCCGAAGATGGGAAAACGAGCCCGCGTTGCAGGAGCACCTCGGGCGGCAAATCCGCCAAATGCAACTTGCGCGCGACGGCTCCATCTGGACGCAGACCATCACCGGAGCAATCGTCCAGATTGATCCGGATTCCTATGCGACCACGACCTTCGCCAATTTCCGGGGAAGAAATTTTGTGAGCATCCAGGCCGCGCCCGACGGGACCATCTGGGCCACCACACGCGCAAGGCTGGTGCGATTCGTGCCACACGGGCCGGCTACTAAGCCGGTGGAAGTGCCTTTGCCGGCGATGGATGGAGCGGAGATCGAGTATCTGGCCTTTTCACCCAACGGTGTGCTGTGGGCCACGGGACCTGGAACGCTCTACCGGTTCGACGGAAAAAACTGGAAAGTTTTAAAGGCGAAGGACGGTTTGAACGGCCAGACGATGACCAGCCTGGCGGCGCTCAACGATAACGAAGTCTGGGTGGCCTACAACGATGTTGTGGGCGTCACGCACGTGACACTGGCATCGAACGGCGTAACCCGGTTTGAATTTCGAGACTGGGATCGCACCGTGGTGGGGCGCGACGCGAAGAATCGCATGTGGTTCAACGGGACCGACGGGATCGTGATTCTTTGGCCGGATGGGCATCTGCAGCGGCTGAATCACGCGAATGGGCTGATCTGGGATGATTTGAGCCCATGGACCGGTGCGCGGGAAGAGGCTGACGGAAGCTATCTGATTGCCACCTCGCGGGGATTGTCGCGATATAAGCCGCTGGGCGAGGTGAAAAAAGAGGCCCCGCCAAAGGTCGTGCTGACCTCCGTTGCTCTTGGTGGAACGGAACGCAGTGTCAACCAGAAGTCCTTTGTCGATTCGACGGATGGATCGCTGATGGTGCAATTTTCGCCGGGCGTGTTGGACACGCCGGAAGAGGTTTCTTGCCGCTACCAGTTGGACGGGCTGGAGAAACGTCCGACAGTAACTCTGCAGCGCGAAGTGAGGTATGGAGGACTCCCGGTCGGAAGTTATGAATTTTGGGTCCAATGCAAAGAGGCGGATTCGCCCAATTATTCCGCGAAGACGAGTTTTTATTTCCGCGTGTTGCCCAATGTCTGGCAATCCAGCTGGCTGCGCGCTTTGATGGTTTTGGGGTTGATGGGTGGCATTTGGGGATTTGTTTTGCTTCGAACCCGGACCCTGAACCGGCGGAAGAGCGAACTGGAAGAGGCAGTGGCGCAAAGAAGCGCGGAACTCCTTCAGAAAAACAAGGAGCTGGAACAGATCTCGCTGACTGATCCGCTGACCGGAACGCGGAACCGCCGCTATTTCTACGAAACCATCCCGACAGACCAGGCGCAAGCGCTGCGCTCGCATCAGCGGCTTGGCGATTCACAAAAGTCTGCCGGACCGCCCCGCGAACTGATTTTTGTGCTGGTGGATATTGACCGGTTCAAGCGCGTCAATGATGAGATGGGCCATGCCGCGGGAGACAAACTGCTCCAGGAAGTGGCCAAGCGAATCAGTTCGGTGATGCGCCGCTCGGACGACCTGGTGCGGTGGGGCGGCGAAGAGTTCATGCTGGTTTGCCGGACCACGGACCGCGAAAACGCTGGTCTGCTCTGCAACCGCGTGCTGGAAGCCGTACGCGATCTGCCGTTCGACGTTGGAAATGGCGTTCAGTTGCACAAGACGTGTTCCATCGGGTGGGCGCCCTTTCCCTGGTTGCCCGGAGACACGCAGATGCTCTCCATTGACAACGTGATTGAGCTGGCGGACAAGGCCCTGTACCTCGCGAAACGCGAGGGCCGCAACCGGAGCTACGGCCTGGTGCCGGCGGCGACGGCGACCATCTCCGAGCGAAGCATCACGATTGAAAATTTGCGCGATTGCCCGCCCGAACTCGTCCAGATCGTTTGAAATTGCTTGGCCGTCGCCATCGCTGACCGTCCGCAACCCCATATTCAGAACCCGGTGAGCTTCGGGAGAAAATTGTTTATTGGGGCAGGCACTTCGCGATGATCAGGGTGATGTCGTCGTGCTGCTCGTGCGGACTGAACCGGCGGACTTCGTCCACGACCGAGGAGAGCAGTTCGCAAGGAGGGAGGGCGCAATGCTGCCGCAGCGCATCCACCAGACGTTCTTCCCCGAATTCTTCGCGATGCGGGCTGAACGCTTCCGTGATTCCATCCGTGTAGAGCGCAAGTGTGTCCCCGGGGTAAAGCTGGCTTTCTTCAACTTCGCATTCCCATTCCTTGAATGCGCCCAGAATCGTCGCGGTGGACCTAAGCCGGTCGAGCGAATTATCGGCGCGCAGCAGCAGCGCGGAGAGATGGCCGCAGTTGATATAACGCAAGCGGCGAGCCGTGTCGTCGTACTCCGCGAAGAACAGCGTGGCAAAGGAGCCGCCGGCCGTGTTTTGGCAGAACAGCTGATTCACGGCGCAGAGGAAGCGCTGGGGATGGTCAATCGCGATGGCGGACTGGCTGCGCAGATTGGCCTGTAAGTTGGCCATCAATAGAGCGGCCGCGATGCCTTTTCCGGAAATGTCGCCGACAACCAGGCCCAGGCGTCCTCCGCCCAAGTCCAGAAAATCGTAATAATCACCACCTACCTGTCGCGCCTGGTGGCAGATGCCCGCGTACTCAAGAGTGCGCAAACGGGGAAGCGTCTGCGGAAACAGGCGCGATTGCACCCGTTGCGCAATTTCGAGTTCCTGCGCGGCCCGGCGTTCGGCTTCCTGGTGTTGGGCGGCCAGGCGGCGCTGTACCTCAACCGCGTGAGTCACTTCGTCGAAGCTCACGAGCGAAAACGTATTCCCGTCGGGATCCCGAAAACGGCTGAAGACAGCTCCCCAAATGGGAGGGGTGTGCTCGTCTGAGGCGGCGCCATCGGCTGCATGCGGCGACTTCAATTGCAACGCATGTTTGAAACGCCGTAGCCGCGGGTTGGAAAGAAAGCGGACGCCGCGTTTGCTCCATTCGCGGAACTTTGCGAGCACATCCTCGGTTACGAATGTGACGTGCGAAGCGCGTCCGATGTGCTGGAACTGCTCGGAATCGGTGCGCGGAACGATGAGTGTGAGATTGGCTGTGCCGTCCGGCGGAGCGACGACCACCCACGGCTGGCCGGGCTGACCCTGTTGCTTGCGCCCGTCGAAGACAACCTGGAAGCCGAGAATTTCCAGGTAAAACTCCAGGCTTCGGTCCAGGTTTCGCACATAGATCATCACCGATTGCAGCCGCAGGAAGGGCTCCTGGCGCTGCGACGCGTCGCCTGCGTTTTCCGGTGATTGGGGAGCGGCACTTGCCATGAGCGCATTATATAAGCCCGCGGGATTTTTTATGAGTCACCTTGCCGCTCGGGACGGGAGGGGAAGTGGCCCTTCTTCGCCCCGCGGCAATGACCGATTCTGCCGGTGGTGCTTTGCGAATCTGTTCATGGCGTTTTATGCACATCACCGCGCCAGTAGTCCTTGCCATCGATGCCGCATTGCGTTGGGATGGAGGGGTAGAGTTCGATTACGTTCAACGGCAGGTACCGGATGAAACTTTTCACTTATTGCGGCGCTGGCGCGCTTTGCCTCTTGTTTTCCTTCCCGGCAACCGCGCAGAGCACTGGGCGGATTGATTGCGCGCGCGACGGCGGGTATGTCTATTTATACAGTTCGATGACCACACTGGAGGTGCGTAAGACGCTCCAGTGCGGCGAGGTTGTGCGCATCACAGGACGCAGCGACGATTACTACAGCGTGCGCACGGCTGCAGGCGAGCTAGGGTTTGTGCCTCTGACGAACATTTATTTGCTAAAGGACCAGCTCGGGACCGGCCTGCCTGCACCGGCCGCAAAGCCGCCCGCGCGCGAACGCACGCACTACGATCAGCAGGGTGCCGAATCGACTCAGCCGGGGCAGACGGGCCCCGTTGCGTTCGCACTGGCGAATAACACGCCTATCCGCGTGAAGCTGAACAAGACAATTTCGTCGGCTACGTCCCATGTTGGGGACGTGGTCGAACTTGAAGTAGTCGAAGACGTGACCGTGGATGGCGTCACCGTATTGCCGGCGGGTTCGAAGGTGACTGGCACGATTGCCGAGGCGGACGCTAAGAAGCGCTTCGGCCACGGCGGCAAACTGGCTTTCAGCGTCACTTCGATGACATTGGCCGACGGAGAGCAAATAAAAGTGCGCTGCTACCAGGAAGCTTCCGGCACGTCGAACACCTCCGCGGACGCGGTGCTGCCGCTCAATTCCGGCAAAGATGTAACGATTCCGAAGGATGTGGAATTCACAGCTCTTGTGGACGGCGAGGCGCGCCTGAAGCGCGAAGGTTTCGAAAATCCGAAAACTCGCCCGGCCGCGTCACCCGCCACTGCCGTCCAAAAATCCGAACCTGCGCACTAATCGCCCGCTCCTGACCGCAGACACGCCCCGGGGCCTAAGCCAGCACCGGCGTTCCCGTCGGACGGTGTTTCTTGGCGGGAGCGCGCCTGACCAGTTACAATGAATTGTTTAGCCGGGTGCGGCCGGAGTGAGCAGGGCCGCGGGCTTGCATACCCCCGTCAGGAGACGGCAAACCTCCCATGGATGTAGCCAAGGTAGTTGACAGCGTAATTGCGCGCTTTATCGGGACCAAGCACGAGCGCGACCTGAAAAAGCTGGAGCCGCTGGTTGCTGCGATCAATGCGCAGGAGCCGGATGTGCAGGCGTTGACCGATGAGCAACTGAAGGAGCGCTTCGCCGCGCTGCGCACGCAGGTTCAGGAACAGTTGAAGGACGCGGATCCCGCCGAACCCACCTACAAGGATGAATTGCAGAAGGCGTTGGCGGACGCAATCGTGCCGGCGTTTGCCCTGGTGCGCGAAGCAGGGCGGCGATTCCTGAAGATGCGGCATTTCGACGTGCAGTTGATCGGCGGAATGGTGCTGAACGACGGCAAAATCGCCGAAATGAAAACCGGCGAAGGGAAAACTCTCGTAGCGACGCTGCCGGCGGCGCTGAACGCGTTGGCGGGGCGCGGTGTGCACATCGTAACGGTGAACGATTACCTGGCACGGCGGGACGCAGAATGGATGAGCCCGCTCTATAAGTCGCTGGGCCTGGCGGTTGGTGTGATCGTGCACGACCTGGATGACGTACAGCGGCGGGCGGCTTACGCGGCCGATTTGACCTACGGCACGAACAACGAGTTTGGCTTCGATTACCTGCGCGACAATATGAAGTACGACCTGGCGAGCTGTGTTCAGCGCGGCCACCAGTTTGCAATTGTGGACGAAGTCGACTCCATCCTGATTGACGAAGCGCGCACCCCGCTGATTATTTCCGGACCGTCGGAAGAATCCACCGACAAGTATTTCAAAATCGACAAGATCATTCCCAAGCTGATTCAAGACATCGATTACACGCTGGACGAAAAGCATCGCACCGCTACGCTGACGGAAGAAGGCGTTAGCAAGTGCGAGCGGTTGCTCGGTCTGGGCAATTTGTACGACCCGGCTCACATGGAGCAGATTCACCATGTTTATCAGGCGCTGCGGGCCCACACGCTGTACAAGAACGACGTGGACTACGTGGTTAAAGACGGAGAAGTGATCATCGTTGACGAGTTTACCGGCCGCCAGATGCCGGGACGCCGCTGGTCGGACGGTTTGCACCAGGCGGTGGAAGCCAAGGAAGGCGTGAAGATCGAGCGGGAAAACCAGACGCTCGCGACAATCACCTTTCAGAATTATTTCCGCATGTACAAGAAACTCGCCGGCATGACCGGAACCGCGGAAACGGAAGCGGCCGAGTTCGGGAAGATTTACAACCTCGATGTTGTTGTGATTCCGACGAACCGCTCGCTGATTCGCAAGGAACATCCCGACGTGGTGTACCGCACGGAAAAGGAAAAGTTCGAAGCGGTTGTGAACGGCATTATGCAGGAAGACAATTCGCTGGCGAACGGCATTCGGCACTATCACGAACGCGGCCAACCCGTCCTGGTGGGCACGATTTCGATTGAGAAATCCGAAACAATCGCGGAGATCTTGAAGAAAGCCGGCGTCCCGCACCAGGTGTTGAACGCCAAGCAGCACGAGCGCGAATCGCGCATCGTCGCGCAGGCGGGCCGCAAAGGCGCCGTGACCGTGGCGACCAACATGGCCGGCCGCGGCACGGACATCCTGCTCGGCGGCAATCCCGAGGCAATGACCCGCGATCACTTCCTGAAAAACAAGCTGGCGATACCGTACGCCGCTGCGCCCGCGGTCATTGGCGTGGACAGCACAAACGGCGATGCACCTGCAGCCGCGGCCGTCCAGATGGTTTTGTTCCAGCACGAAGGCAAAATTTTTCAGGTGCCGAAGGACCAGTGGGATCCCGTTTATCAGCAATTCGCGGATCAGTGCAAAGCGGAGCATGACGAGGTCGTCGCGCTCGGCGGCTTGCACATTCTCGGCACCGAACGCCACGAGGCGCGGCGCATCGACAACCAGTTGCGCGGCCGCGCGGGACGCCAGGGCGATCCCGGCTCTTCTCGATTCTTTTTGTCGCTCGAAGACGACTTGATGCGCATTTTCGGCGGCGAACGCGTGAAACAGATGATGTTCCGCCTTGGAATGACCGAAGGCGTGCCGATTGAGTCGCGGCTGATTTCCAATCGCATCGAAAACGCGCAGAAATCCGTGGAAGCGCAGAACTTCGACGCTCGCAAACACCTGCTGGAATACGACGACGTGATGAACAAGCAGCGCGAGACGATTTATGCGATTCGCCGCTCCGCGCTGGAAGGAAAAGATCAGCGCGATTACGTGCTGGGGATTGCGGAAGACGTCGCGCGCGAACTGGTGGATACGTATTGCCCGCGTGAGCAACACCCGGGCCAGTGGAACACCACGCAGTTGCTGGCCGAAGTAAACAGCCAGTTTGGAATTGACGCGAAAGCGATGGGTGCGGACCCCACCGCGCTGAACCATGACGAATTGGCGGAGGCGCTACCGGAAGCGGTGAAGACGCGCTACGCCGAAAAGGAAAAGCAGTTCAGCCCGGATCTGCTGCGCTGGCTGGAGCGGCGAATTATTCTGGACGTTGTAGATACGCAGTGGAAAGACCACCTGCTTTCGCTCGACCACTTGAAGGAAGGGATCGGCCTGCGCGGCTACGGGCAGAAAGACCCTCTCGTTGAATTCAAGAAGGAAGCGTTCATTCTGTTCGAAGACATGATGGCCCGGATCGACAACGAAACGATCCGCTACCTATATCACGTGCAAATTCAGCAGGGAGAGCAACCCCCTGCACCGAGAGAACCTCAGCCGGCGCCCGCGCGGCAGCATCCGCCAAGCGCAATTGCGGCCGCAGCGAGCGCAGCCGCGCGGGTGGAAGAGGCTCCGACGCAGAAATTGCCCGATTTTGCGCGCGCGCTGGAGAAGCGGCAGGAACGCCAGCAAAAGGATTTGCAATTCCAGACGGGAGCGGCGCAAGCGGAAGCTCCGAAGCCGGTCCGCGCGGGCGCAAAGGTGGGACGCAACGATCCCTGCCCGTGCGGCTCCGGGAAAAAGTACAAGAAGTGCCACGGTGCGTGAGGAAAAAGTGTCCCGTGACCAGCGACCGGTGGCCAGTGAAGAGTTGGATGGCTGGCGAGTTGGAGCCAGTTGATAATTTTCTTTAACGTTCGAACTAAGAACTAACTACTAAGAACTGACAACTCACCAAGTACGCCTGAGATTCGGGAAACGAAGAAGAGGACACATGCCACCAGCCACAATGCCGGGACAACAGCCAGCGCCGCAGAGACAGGGAATCCCAGGAGTAAAAAACCTGGTAGCGGTGGCCAGCGGAAAAGGTGGCGTCGGCAAAACCACCGTCGCCGTTAATCTGGCACTCGCGCTGGCGAAGCTCGGCCACAAGGTGGGCTTACTGGACGCCGACGTCTACGGCCCGAACGTGCCAATCATGCTCGGATCGACGCAGGAGCCGATGGCCACGGCGCAGCAACGCATCATTCCGGTGCAAGCGCAGGGCATAAAGATGATTTCCATGGGTCTGCTGAATCCCGGCGACAAGCCGGTGATCTGGCGCGGGCCGATGCTTCACAGTGTGATCACGCAATTTCTGCGCAGCGTCGAGTGGGGCGAGCTGGACTACCTGGTGATCGATCTGCCGCCGGGAACCGGCGACGTGCAATTAACGCTGATCCAGACCGTGGCGGTGACGGGCGCCGTGGTGGTGACGACCCCGTCGCTGGTGGCGGTTGCCGACGTGCGCAAGGCGATTGAAATGTTCCGCCAGGTAAATGTGGAAGTCCTCGGCGTAGTGGAGAACATGAGCACCTTCGCGTGCCCGCATTGTGGGAAGGCAGTGGATATTTTTGGCCACGGCGAAGGCACGAAGACGGCGGTCGCATACGGCGTGCCGGTGCTGGGCGAAATTGAGATTGATCCGCGAATCCGGATGGGCGGCGATACGGGTAGCCCGGTGGCGGCCCAGGGCGAGTCGGCGCCTGCCGCGCAGAGTTTGTACCGCATGGCAAAGGCGGTGACGGCGCGGCTCGCCGAAGTCGGCGCGACCTCGACGGGCCCCGCGGTCGAGATCGATTAAGTTGTTTGCATAAATTTGTAGTGGCCAGTCTTAAGACCGGCCACTACAATGCCGAAAGAGCCAGTCTCAAAAGGCGACCGCTACATAAGAATTTCCACGGAACATTTTAGATTCTGACTTCGTTGTTCGGGATGAGGTTTTTCTGATGATGGCCTCTGCACCGGTCGTAGCTTCTCAACGGACAGCCGGCGAAACCCGCCGGGGAGATTGGGCGCTCCTCGGCGGGCTCGCCTTCCTTTTATTTCTCGCACACATGCTGGTCAGCGGGCGCTACGGCTACTTTGTCGACGAGCTGTACTACCTGGCGTGCAGCCAGCACCTCGATTGGGGTTATGTGGACCAGGCGCCGCTGATCGCGGTAATTACCTGGTTTGCGCGGAAGACGCTGGGCGATTCGCTGACGGCTTTGCACTTTTTTCCGGCGGTGGCAGCCGCGCTGAAAGTGGTGTTGACGGGACTGATCGCGCGGGAACTGGGCGCGCGGCGATTCGGCATGGTGCTTGCGTGCGTTTGCGTGATGGTGGCGCCGATCTGGCTGGGGATGGACAGCCTGCTGACGATGAACGCGTTTGAGCCGTGCTTCTGGATGGCTTGCGCGTTGATCGCGCTGAAGATTTTTAACGGGGCAAGCCCGAAGCTCTGGCTGCTCTTTGGCGCCGTCGCGGGGCTGGGGCTCGAAAACAAACATTCCACACTGATTTTTGGATTTGGGTTGTTCGCCGGATTGCTGTTGAGCCGACAGCGAAAGCAGTTTGCCGGGCCATGGATCTGGCTCGGAGGCTTGCTGGCATTTCTGATTTTCCTGCCGAATCTCTTGTGGGAAGCGCACCGCGGATTTCCCACCGTGGAATTATTGCGGAATGTGCAGGCGAGCGGGCGCAACACTGAGTCGGGGCCGCTTGGGTTTATGGCGGTGCAGGCGCTCATCCTGAATCCGCTCGCGGCGCCCGTCTGGATTGCAGGCCTCGTGGAATTTCTGCGCGACCGCGAGGGCCGCGGCTGGCGGGTGCTCGGCGTTTGCTACGTTGTCGTGATGATCGTGATGCTGACCATGCACGGGCGGCTGTACTATCCCGTGCCCGCGTATCCCATGCTGTTTGCTGCGGGCGGCGTGGCGTTCGAGCGGTGGTTCGGGCGATTGCAGAGCGGCAGGTGGCTGAAGCCCGCTTACGTGACGGTGATCGTTGTTGCCGGGCTGATCCTTGCGCCCGCATCGTATTTTCCGATGCTGAGCGTGGATCAGTATCTTGCATATTCGCGGCTGCTGCATCTGCAGCCGGTGCGGATTGAAAATCACCGGATGGGTCCGTTGCCGCAATTGTATGCGGACCAATTTGGGTGGAAAGAGATGGCGCAGGTTGTAGCCGATGCATACCACAAGCTGCCGCCCGAAGAGCAAAAGTCCTGCGCGATTTTCGGCCAGAATTACGGCCAGGCGGGTGCTATAGATTTTTTTGGCGCAAAGATGGGATTGCCGCCGGCGATTTCGGGCCACCAAAGCTACTTCTATTGGGGACCGCGGGGATATTCGGGCGAGTGCATGATCGTTCTGGATGATACGCCGGAGCAATTGGGCAAGTTGTATCACGACGTCGAAAAGGTGGGAACGGTCTATCACCCTTTGTCGATGCCGTACGAGCATTTTGATGTGTATCTCTGTCGCGGCGCGAAATTCGGAACGCTCGATAAAGTTTGGCCGCGGCTCAAGCGGTGGAATTAACGGGAGCTCAGCCGCGCGACGCCGAAGAACCCTCGATTGGGGGCATGCCGCTGGACAACGACTCGCCGGCGGCTTTTATTTTTTCAAGTAGGCAGGCGCGGCAGAGGCAGCCGGCAAGTTGCGCGTCGGCGGCGGGCATGGGGATCACATGAGGCAGCTCGGCGCACCAGCAGCCGGGTGCTTGCCGGCAGGTCATTGGTGCATTGCATTGGGCGCAGCTAGTTTCCACGGTGAAATTATGATGCGAAGAGCGGCGAGCGTCCAGCGCAAGACAATTTGGCGCGCGTGGCGCGGGCCGTTTTCTTGTCATCAGGGCGAAGCGGATGCTATCTTGAAGTGTTCGCTGCCTGCTGGCGAATCGCCCGCCACGGCGGGCAGGCGCGGGGGCGGTGTATTTCATGCCCCTGCAATCACTTACGGGACATTCAAACTCTTGATACGCACACCGGATATCCGTCCATACAAAGGCAAATTTCCGCAGATTGCCGCGTCGGCCTACATCGACCCCGCGGCCGTGGTGATTGGCGACGTGGTCATCGGCGAGGAGTCGAGCCTGTGGCCGATGACCGTCGTGCGCGGCGACGTCCACCACATCCGGATCGGCAAGCGCACGAATATTCAGGATGGATGCGTGCTGCACGTCATGAAGGATCAGTATCCGCTGTTCCTCGGCGACGAAGTTACCGTCGGCCATTCCGTGACCCTGCACGGCTGCACGATTCGTTCGCACGTGCTCATCGGCATGGGCTGCATCATTTTGAACGGTGCGGTGATTGGCGAAAACTCGATTATTGCGGCCGGCACGTTGATTACAGAGCGCACGGTGATTCCGCCTGGAAGTTTGGTGATGGGTTCACCCGGCAAAGTGAAAAGACAATTGACGGAAGCGGATTGCGAATCGATTGGCAAATATGCGGAGCGGTACGCGGCGTATAGCGTGATTTACCGCGAGGAAGCGGCGGAGCGCGGAGAACAAATTGATTGGAGTAAGTTGGAAGACTGAACGGGCGGACGCGGCATTCCAGGGATTCATGGCTGAAAAAAAGAAATTTCAGGCAATTAAGGGCACGCGCGATTTGCTTCCACCGGAGACCGAGTTGTGGAATCGGGTGGAGCAGACGGCGCGCGAAGTGTTCGGCACATTTGGGTTCGGCGAAATACGCCCGCCGATTTTTGAGCCGACGGAATTGTTTGCGCGATCGATTGGCGCGGATACAGACGTCGTTGGCAAAGAAATGTATTCCTTTGAGGATCGTGATGAGACTTCGGTGAGTTTGCGTCCGGAAGCAACGGCTTCGGTGTGTCGGGCGTATATCGAGCATGGAATGCATGCGCTGCCGCAGCCGGTGAAGCTGTACTACACGGGGCCGATGTTTCGGCGGGAGCGGCCGCAGAAGGGAAGATACCGGCAGTTTTATCAGATTGGGGCGGAAGTGCTGGAGATGGTGCCGCCGAACCAGGATCCCGCGAAAAATATCGGGAAAGACGCGGCGGTGGACGCGGAAGTGATCGAGATGGTGATGGCGTTTTTCGCGCGACTCGGCCTCGAGGGCGTGAAGCTGGAGATCAATTCGATTGGCGACCGCGAGTGCCGGCCGAAGTATGTCGAGCTGCTGCGCGCGGAATTGCTCAAAGTGAAAGACAAGCTGGGGCCGGACAGCCAGCGGCGCATCGAGACGAATCCGCTGCGGGTGCTCGATTCGAAACTGGAGAGCGAGCAGGGAATTATCGCGAGCCTGCCGAAGATCGCGGATCACCTGTGCGCGAATTGCGCGGCGCAGTATGCCGAAGTGAAGCGGCAGCTTGGGATGCGCGGCGTGGTGTACGAAGAAAACTGGCGGCTGGTGCGCGGGCTGGACTACTACATGCGCACGACGTTCGAAATCGCCGCGAAGGGATTGGGTTCGCAGAATGCGGTCTGCGGCGGCGGGCGGTATGATGGCTTGGTCGAATTGCTGGGTGGCCCCGCGACAAAGGGAATCGGCTTCGCGATTGGGGAGGACCGTCTGATTTTGTCGCTGCAGGAAGCGGGGAAGGGCGGCACGGCGCAAGGGCGCGACGTTTTTGTCGCGTGGATGGGAGAGAAGGCGCAAGCTGCGGCGATCGCGGCAGCCCAGAAGCTACGCGCGGCGGGGTTTCGCGTAGAGTTGCCGCCGGTCGAACAAAAATTCGGGAAAGCGCTCGGGCAAGCGGACAAGCTGGGCGCGCGGTACGCGTTGATTTTGGGCGACGACGAGATCGCCACCGGACAGTGGACGGTGAAGACGCTTGCGGATAGTTCGCAAACAAAGATGAGCGAGGCGGAGTTTCTGGAGCTGCTGCGAAAGGGTCTGTAGCTCAGGCCTTCAGGCCTGAGGGTTTTCATTGCGGCAGCGTGGTCGATGATGGAATGGAAAGCCTTACCCCTGAAGGGGTGAGGTACAGGTGAAACGAACGTGCTCGACTTTTTGGGGAATCTGAAGCGGACACATTATTGCGGCGCGCTGCGGGTGTCCGATGCGGGCCGCGACGCGACGGTAATGGGCTGGGTGGCGAAACGCCGCGACCTGGGCAATCTGCTTTTCCTGGATGTGCGCGATCGCGCTGGTATCGTTCAGGTGGTCTTTAACAAGGAGACGCAACCGGAAGCCCACGCAAAAGCCGAGCAGGCGCGGAGCGAGTTTGTGGTGGCGGTGGAAGGAAAAGTCACCAAGCGGGGAAAGGCGAATCCAGAGCTGCCCACGGGTGAAGTGGAAATCGTGGCAGCGCGGCTGCACATTCTGAACAACGCCAAAACGCCGCCATTTGCGATTGAAGAAGAAATCAACGCGGCGGAGGAGACGCGGCTGCGATTTCGCTATCTGGATTTGCGGCGGCCGAAGCCCCACCGCAACCTGGCTCTGCGCCACAAAATTATCCTGGAAATCCGCAAGACGATGGACGAGATGGGCTTTATCGAAGTGGAAACCCCGATGCTCACTCGCTCGACGCCCGAGGGCGCGCGCGATTACTTGGTGCCGAGCCGCGTGCATCACGGACAGTTTTATGCGTTGCCGCAATCCCCGCAGATCTTCAAGCAAATCCTCATGATCGGCGGGCTGGACCGCTATTTCCAGATCGTGAAATGTTTCCGCGACGAGGACTTGCGCGCCGACCGCCAGCCGGAGTTCACGCAATTGGACCTGGAGATGTCGTTTCCCCGCCAGGAAGATATCTTCAACGTGATTGAAAACGTGATGGTGCGGGCCTGCCAGGTGGCGGGAGTGGAAGCCAAGGCACCGTTTCCCCATATGCTCTATAAAGATGCGATCCGCAAGTACGGCAGCGACAAGCCGGACATGCGATTCGGCATGGAATTGCATGAGGTAACCGACTTCTTCCCAAAGGAGGCGAAGGAGAAGCTACAGATCGGTGGAAGCGTGTTTGCCTTCGCTGCGCCGGGCGCGGCGGGCTATTCGCGAAAGCAGCTCGATGAGTTGACGGAGAAAGCCAAGTCCGTGGGCGCGCGTGGGGCGTATTTTGTGAAGCTTGCGGCAGAGGGCACAACGTCGACGGTTGAGAAATTGGTGGGCGCGGAAAACGTGAAGAAGCTCGCGGACGCTTGCGGCGCAAAAACAGGCGACCTCGTCGTTGCAGTCTCCGCCAAGGAAGAGATCAAGGGCACGGAAGCGGCGGCGCTCGTTGCGGGGCAATTGCGCTTGCAGTTGGGTGAAGCGCTCGGCGTGATCGACAAGACCCAATGGAAGTTCCTGTGGCTGACGGGCTTTCCCCTGTTTGAATGGAGCGAGTCCGACAAATCATGGGTGAGCGCGCAACATCCATTCACGGGTATTGTGGATGAGGACCTTGAAAAGCTCGAGACGGCGCCTTGGGAAGTACGATCCAAGGGCTACGACCTGGTGCTCAACGGCGTGGAACTGGGCTCAGGCAGCATTCGAATTCACCGGCAAGATATTCAGGAGCGGTTGTTCAAGGCTCTGGGATTGAGTGAAGAGCAGTTGCGCCGTCGCTTCGGCTTTTTCCTGGATGCACTGACGTATGGAACGCCTCCGCACGGCGGAATTGCGCTGGGCATTGACCGCGTGGTGATGCTCCTGGCCGGCGAAAAGTCAATTCGCGAAGTGATCGCGTTTGCAAAAACGACCGCAGCGGTAGACTTGATGGCAGAATCTCCGAGTGACGTGGATCCGGTACAGTTGGATCAGCTAGGAATACAGATTAAAGCAGCAGGCGCAAGAAACGTCTGAGCGATTGCATTTGGGGGTCGGAGCTTTAGCTCCGACATTGAGGGTCGGTGAGTACAGGGCTTCAGCCCCTGAGGAATTGCATTATGAGCCGATTGACACATAGGACGTCTGCTGGCTGGACGTATTTTGTGACGACGAAGGCGTTTCAGTCTGCGAATGCTTTTCAGGTGCACGAGGTCGCTACAATTGTCGTCGGAAAACTGTTGGAATATCGTGACAAGGGAAACTACCTGTTACATGAATTTGTGGTGATGCCGAATCATTTGCACGTCTTGATTACTCCGTCCGATGCCGCAACGTTAGAAAGGTGCATGCAATTGATCAAGGGCGCGAGCTCCTATGAAATCCATCGGGTTCGGGGAGGCAGGATGCCGGTATGGCAGTCCAGCTTCCATGATGCGAAGGTTAAAGACTGGAAAGATTACAGGATAAAGGTGGACTACATTCGTTTTAATCCAATAACCGCAAAGCTCGTTGCGCGCCCTGAAGAATGGCCATTTAGTTCAGTGGGTGGTCAATTTGCAGTCGATCCAATTCCTCAGGGGCTAAAGCCCATCGTGGCGGCAATTAATGTCGGACCTAAGGGCCCGACCCCCAAAACCGCGGACCAATTGCCGGGGTTGAAGCCCCGGCCTCCTAAAGAAAAAGAGTTTAGGGGAAGAGGCGGCGTTTAGGTGTCCAGAATACGCATTTTGGCGGAGGCGGTGGCGAACCGGATTGCGGCCGGGGAAGTGGTGGAGCGGCCTGCCTCCGTGGTGAAAGAGCTGTTGGAGAACGCGTTGGATGCGGGCGCAAACTCCGTGCGAATTGAAACAGAAATGGGCGGGAAGCGCATGATCCGCGTGATTGACGACGGCCACGGCATGATGCACGACGACGCGCTCCTGGCGTTCGAGCGGCACGCGACGAGCAAGCTGCGCTCGGCGGACGATTTGATCACCATTTCAACCCTGGGATTCCGCGGGGAGGCGCTGCCTTCGATTGCGTCGGTTTCGCGGCTGCTTCTCGAAACGCGCGACGCAAGCGAAGCGGAGGGGACGAGGGTGGAGTTCGCCGGTGGAAAACTGGTCGGCGTTAAACCGGCTGGATTGCCGCCCGGGACAACCGTGAGCGTGGCGGATCTGTTCTATTCCGTGCCCGCGCGACGAAAGTTTTTGAAGTCAGACACGACAGAACTCGGCCATATCGCCTCGCTGGTGACCCATTACGCTCTGGCGAATCCCACGAAACAGTTCACGCTGACAACGCCGACGCAGGAAATTGTGAATTGTCCGCCGGTGGAGAAGCTGGCCGACCGCATCTATCAATTGTTCGGACGGCAGGCGCTCGACGAACTGGTGGAAATCGCCAGTGTTTCCGCGGCATTTCGCGCCGCCATCACCGAACCGGAGATGGAAACGGGAGAAGAAGCGGCAACGCTGACTGTGAGCGGCGTCACCTCGCGGCCGGACATCCAGCGGCCGAACCGCAACGGCATTTATGTTTTTGTGAACAGGAGATTGGTGCGCGATCGCCTGATCCTCCACGCGATTCACGAGGCCTACCGCAATATTTTGCCGCCGTCGGTGTTTCCGGCAACGCTACTGTTCCTGCAAATGCCGTACGATGAAGTCGACGTGAATATGCACCCGGCGAAAATCGAGGTGAGGTTCCGCCGATCGCAGTTTGTACACGATTTTACCCGGGATTCGATCCGTCAGGCATTGATGGGCGTGCGGCCGATTGCGAGCTTCGCAACGGCCACCATGGCCGCGATCGCCCCAAATCCGGCCGCGCCTCCCGCTTCATTTGTGGGCGGATTATCGGAGACGAATCCGGATTCCGGCGTGCCACGCGCGATGATTCCGTTGATGGAAGAGCTTGGCGTCGGCTCTGGCGTGGGCTCCGATTATTCCGCGGGGAACGGTTTCGATCTGACGGCCGCGCCCGCTCAGCCCGTGCCGCAGAGATTTCCCTTCGGGCCAGGAAGCTCATTTGCCGGCCCGTACTCCCCCGGAGCAATGCCGCCGGGTCAGGCGCGCGATCCGAATTGGGCGGAGAATTTCTCAAGAGCAGGCGCGGACGCTCCGGCCACGCTGCCGCGGCCGGAGCAGATTGCGGATTTGAAGCCGCTCGGCCAGGTCAGCGCAAGTTTTATCGTTGCAGTGAATGCCGAGGGTCTCTGGATAGTGGACCAGCACGTTGCTCACGAGCGGGTGTTGTTCGAACAGCACCTGGAGGCGCGGCGCGCGGGAAAAGTGGAAGCGCAGCGCATGCTGATGCCGCTGGTGTTCGAACTTTCTCCCCGACAGATCGTCACTTTCCAAAAGATTGCGGAAGAACTCGCCGCGAACGGTTTCGAAGTGGAGCCGATGGGTCCGAAGAGCGTTGCCATCCAGGCGGTGCCAGCGGGCGTAGCCACGAACGATGCGGAGCATCTGTTGACGGAGATTATCGACGGGATCGAGAGGGAAAATGCGGCGATTTCGATCGACACGCTTCAGGCGAAAATCGCGGCTTCAACGGCATGCCACGCGGCGATCAAGGTGAACATGCCGCTGGACCAGACGAAGATGGAATGGCTGCTCGGAGCGCTCGCCAAGACGGATTGCCCGATGAGTTGCCCGCACGGGAGGCCGGTGATTCTGCGGTATTCGGTGAGGGAAATCGAGCGGGCGTTTCATAGGATTTAATTGGAGCAGTTGTGGTGGACTGTTTGATGTAATCAGTTATCAGTAATCGGTAATCAGTCAGAACAAATTGAAGCGAACAGTTAACTGCGAACAGGAATCAGGATGCTGCAACGCGAGTTGCGGGAGGAAACGTGAACGAGGGGCAGAAGACGGCGGTGATTTTCGGGTTGGCCAATAAGCGCAGCATCGCTTGGGCGATCGCACAGAAACTCAATGAGGCGGGATGGCGGCTGGCGATTACCTACCAGAACGAGCGCCTGGAGCAGGAAGCGAAGGATTTGATCACCGACTTGCCCGGCGCGGACGGCTTCATGTGCGATGTAACTTCGGACGCGGAGATCGCGAAATTGTTCGAACAGTTGAAGACGCGCTATGGCACGCTGGACGGCCTGGTGCACAGCGTGGCGTTCGCCCCGGCTGATGATATGAAAGGCGAATTCCTGAATACGACGCGCGAAGGATTCCGAATTGCCCATGATGTAAGCGTGTATTCGCTAATTGCGGTCGCGCGCGCGGCTGCGCCGTTGATGGGCAATGGCGGCAGCATCGTGACGCTGACGTATTACGGCGCGGAAAAAGTGGTCCCGAAGTACAACGTGATGGGCGTAGCGAAGGCGGCTCTCGAGGCAACCGTCCGCTACCTGGCGAACGATCTCGGTCCGAAGGGAATTCGCGTCAACGCAATTTCCGCGGGACCCATCAAGACTCTGGCGGCGCGCGGTGTTTCCCAATTGGGCGAGATGTTGAAGTCGCATGCCGAACGGTCACCCCTGAAGCGAAACGTGGATCCGGCGGAGGTCGGCGGCACCGCGGCATTTCTGTTGTCGCCTGCCGGTTCGGGAATTACGGGCGAGACTCTCTACGTCGATTGCGGTTATAACATTATGGGGTTTTAGTAGGAGTGCGGCGGGAAGCGGCCAAATTGCAAACTCAAACAGACTCACCTTGGGATGGCATTGCGACTGACGATTGCAATTGACGGGCCGGCGGGGTCGGGCAAGAGTACCGTGGCGCGGCGTGTCGCCGCGATGCTCGGCTATGTATATTTGGACAGTGGAGCGATGTACCGCGCCGTGGCCCTAAAGGCGCTGGATCGCGAGATCCCTCTCGAGAACGAAACTCAACTGGAAAATCTGGCGCGCGAAACGCACATTGAGCTTAAGCCGCCGACTCCGGATCAGGAAGCGGCGGGCCTGAAGAACCGGGTGTTTCTTGATGGACGCGAAGTAACCGAGGAAATTCGAACCGGAGATGTGGCCCAGGCTGCATCGCGATTGGCAACCATTGCCGGAGTGCGCCACGTGCTGGTCGCCGAGCAGCAGAAGGCCGGCGCGGGCGGCGGCGTGGTGATGGAAGGGCGCGACATCGGCACGGTAGTCTTTCCGAACGCCGAACTGAAAATTTTCCTGGAGGCTTCCGCCGTAACCCGGGCGCAGCGGCGGTGGATGGAGCACCAGGAAAAAGGCGAGAAAGTTTCCGTGGGGCAAGTGATGGAAGAAGTGCGCGAAAGGGACAAGCGTGACCGGGAACGCAAGGTTTCGCCGCTGGTGCGCGCGAAAGACGCTGTTTTGGTCGACAACACCGCCATGGGAATCGAAGAGACCGCGCGACTGATTGTGCAGTTGGCCCGCGAACGAGAGAAAGCGACGGCCTGAAATTTCCGGAGGAAAACATGCTGCGAAAATTCGCGTTGGCGATTCTTGCGATCGCGCCGATAGTCGTAATGCTTCCTTCGGCTTCATTCGCACAAGTTGGGCGGAGCAACGAAACCATGCAAAACGAGGCCTCAAAGAAGTTTCGCGCCTTTCTTGCGCAAGACTGGAAGCGTTGGATGGAGGATTACCCTGAGATGGCGACAGGGGTGGGATATCCCGGGCAAAACCGCCGATGGACTGACGATTCTCAGGCGGGGATTGCCGCGCGTGAAAAGCATCTGCGAGAAAGCCTTGACGCGCTGAAGAAAATAGATCGCCTGTCGTTGCCCGCAAGCGAACAGTTGAACTACGACTTGTACGATGAACTGCTCGAGACGACTTCCGAAGGGTTGCAGTACGGCGATGAACCCATGCCGTTCCGCGGCGTGATTCCCGGAAACCGCTGGATGCCGATCAACCAGATGGGTGGAGTTCAGGATGCAGCTGATCTTTTCGCGCTGATGCCTCACGAAAAAGTCACCGACTACGAGGACATCTTGGCGCGCCTTGAGAGTTTGCCCACCCCGGTGGAGCAGACCGTCGCCTGGATGCAGGAAGGTTTGAAGCGGGGCTACACCCCGCCGAAGATCACCATGCGCGATCTGCCCAAACAACTCGCGGACCTCATTCCCGCCGACCCGATGAAAAGCCCCTTGCTTGCTCCTTTTCGCAACTTTCCGCCCTCGATTGGGGAGGACGATCGTGCGAAACTCGCCGAGCGCGCCACGAAGATTTATGCCAGCCGTGTCGCTCCTGCGTTTGAAAAGCTGCGCGACTATCTCGTGACCACCTACATTCCCGCTTGCCGCGAAAATATTTCGGCGTCGGCGCTTCCTAATGGGCCCGCGGCTTACGCGTTCCACGTCCGCTGGCAGACAACCACGAAACTCACTCCGCAGCAGATTCACGATCTCGGACTTGCGGAAGTTAAGCGGATTCGCGCGGAAATGGACAAGGTGATCCAGTCCACCGGGTTCAAAGGCAATTTCCACGAGTTCACGGAATTCTTGCGCACCGACCCGCAATTCTATTTTGACAGGCCCGACGATCTGGTGAACGCTTACCGGGTGATTGCAAAAAAAATCGATCCGGAGCTCGCCCACGAATTCGGAAAGCTCCCCCGTTTGCCGTACGGCGTAACGCCGATCCCCGATTTCAAGGCGCCTTCGCAGACGACCGCCTATTACCAGCCTGGCTCGCCGGAGGCCGGTCGCCCGGGCTACTATTTCGTGAATACTTACAACCTGCATGCGCGGCCAAAATGGGAGATGGAGGCCCTGTCGCTGCACGAATCCGTTCCGGGGCATCATCTCCAGATTTCCCTAGCGCAGGAGCAGGAGAATGTGCCGGAGTTCCGCAAGCACATCGGCTATTCCGCGTTTGTGGAAGGATGGGCGCTCTATTGTGAAGGCTTGGGCGAGGATCTCGGCTTATACAAGGATCCCTATTCGAAATTCGGCCAATTGACGTACGAGATGTGGCGCGCTGTGCGGCTGGTGGTGGACACCGGGATGCACTCGATGGGCTGGACGCGCCAGCAAGCGATTGATTTTTTCCACGAGAACACGGGAAAGACGGATCAGGACATAACGGTGGAAGTCGACCGCTACATCGTTTGGCCTGGCCAGGCGTTGGCCTACAAGCTCGGCCAATTGAAGATTCGCGAGCTGCGGGCACGCGCGGAAAAGGAGTTGGCGAACAAATTTGATGTCCGCACGTTTCACGATGCGGTGCTGGAGCAGGGCGCTGAGCCTCTGAGTTTTCTTGAAACGCACATGGATGGGTGGATTGCCGCGCAGAAAGGGAAGTGAGCCCTTGTGAAGGTTAGGAAAACCCTGGGGCCTGAAGGCCTGAGCTACAAGCGTGTCCTACGTGCTGACGGCGGAGGCTTTTTGCAGCGCGGCCTGGTAGGAATCCGGCACATTGTCTTCCGGGCAGCCGAGGCGCTCGGTAAATGTCGAAAGTTTCGGCCACTCCGCGTGCTCTAGAGCTAGTAGGACTTCGTACAGATCACGATAGCGGTTTTCGCCGCCGCAGAGAGCGGATTTCACCTCGGGGTCGATGGGCAGGGATTGCAGAACCTCTTTTATGGGTTTGTCGAGCAGCGCATCGGAAACGGAAAGGAGTCCCATCAGAAACATCAGCGCGCTTTTGTCGCGGAACCCGGCGGGCGCGGAGAAGTCTTCACAGAAATACGCTCGTGTCAGTGCCGTGTGAATCAATTCCGGTGGCTTGCCGGAGCTCATGGCGATGACGGCAAAGATGGAGACCCAACGGCGAAATTCGCGCTCTCCCAGAAGCGTGATCGCATGGCGGATGCTGGTGACTTCGGAGCGCAACCCAAGCGCGGGTGAATTTAGATAGCGCAGCAGGCGGTAGAGCAGGGAAGGCTCCTGCTTCAACAGATTTTCAATCGCGTCGTAATCGAGTTCCGGCGCCGCGACGGCGCTGATGAGCTGGAGTTGAATCAGCTTGTTACCCGGAATATCGCGGGTCTCCAACATCGACGGCCTGCAGAAAAAGTAGCCCTGAAAGTAGCTGTATCCCAGATTGCGCGCTTCATCGAGATCGTTCTGCGTTTCTACTTTTTCCGCGAGCAGCGAAATCCCGTTGCCCCGATATTGTTCTGCGACGCGTTTGCGGCCCTCCGCATCCAGCAGCGTGAAATCCACCTTCAAGTAATGGGCGAGATCGACCAGTGGCTGAAGCGTGGGCTCGCCAAGGAAATCATCCAACGCTAGGGAATAGCCATCCTGGCGGAGTTCCCGGCAGATGCCGACGATTTCGTCGGTGGGCTTCACGCTTTCGAGAATTTCGACGACGATGCGGTCCGCGGGAAGCAATCGTGGCGCACCAAGGCGCAACGCAAGTTCGTCCACGTTGATGAAAGCGCGGGCGTGGCCGGTGAGGTTTTGCAAGTCAAAGAGAGTGAGCGAATCGGCGATCACGCTGGAAGAAGCGTGATTCCGCGGTTGGAAAAAATTTTGCGGGCCGCCGCGGAAAAGCAGCTCATAAGCAAACACCTTCAGCCGCTTGTCGAAAATGGGCTGGCGGGCGATGAACTTTTCATGCATGCAGGCACCGTGGCCCGCCGAAGCGAGCCGTTTCATTCGAAACCACGGTTACGAGGACCCGGAATGGGCCAACGGGTGGGGTGCCGTGGGGGGAACTGACGATCCTCAGACCGGGGCGGACATCGAGTTAAGAAATTCCGCGTTGGCCTTGGTCTTCGAAAGGCGGCTGAGCAAAAGTTCCATCGCCTCAACTGTCGAAAGCGGGCTCAAAACCTTGCGCAGTACCCAGACGCGGCTCAGCTCGTCGGGCGGCAACAGCAGTTCGTCTTTACGCGTGCCCGAGCGCTGAATGTCGATGGCCGGGAAAACGCGCTTATCGGCCAGCCGGCGGTCGAGATAGATTTCCATGTTGCCGGTGCCCTTGAACTCTTCAAAGATCACATCGTCCATGCGGCTGCCGGTGTCAATCAGCGCGGTCGCAATGATGGTGAGCGACCCGCCTTCTTCCACGTTGCGGGCTGCAGCGAAAAAGCGACGCGGGCGCTGCAATGCGTTGGCGTCGATACCGCCGGAGAGAACCTTGCCGGAAGGCGGCGTCACGGCGTTATAAGCGCGCGCAAGGCGCGTGATGGAGTCCAGTAGCACAACCACGTCGCGCTTGTGCTCCACCAGGCGCTTGGCCTTTTCGAGCACCATTTCCGCCACCTGAATGTGGCGCTGCGGCGGCTCATCGAAGGTGGAGCTGATCACTTCGCCCTTCACTGTGCGCTGCATGTCGGTGACTTCTTCCGGGCGCTCGTCGATCAGCAGCACGATCAGCGCGACTTCCGGATGATTGACGGTGATGGAATTGGCAACGGACTGCAGCATCATGGTCTTGCCGGTGCGCGGCGGCGCGTTGATCAATCCGCGCTGTCCCTTGCCGATCGGGCAAAGGAGGTCCAGCACGCGGCCGGTGAGATTGTCTTTGTTGGTTTCCATCTTCAGCCGGCCTTGCGGATAGAGCGGCGTCAGGTTATCGAAGAAAATCTTGTTGCGGGCGACTTCGGGGTCCTCAAAATTTACGGCTTCCACTTTGATCAACGCAAAGTAGCGCTCGCCGTCCTTGGGAGGACGCACCTGGCCGGAGACGGTGTCGCCCGTGCGCAGGTCGAACTTGCGGATCTGCGAAGGCGAGACGTAGATGTCGTCGGGGCCGGGGAGATAGTTGTATTCCGGAGCGCGCAGGAATCCGAAGCCGTCGGGCAGGCATTCCAGGACGCCTTCCGAAAAGATCAGGCCGCTTTTCTCCGTCTGCGCGCGGAGGATCTGAAAGATCAGCTCCTGCTTGCGCATCCCGCTGGCGCCGGGAATGTTCAATTCCTTGGCGATTTTTGCCAGATCGGTGATGTTTTTTTCTTTCAGCTCAGCCAGGCTGATACTGATTTGATTATTTCCTTCTGTACTCGTTTCTTTTGCCATATATCCTAACTTTAAGTTTTGGTTGATTGTTCCTTGACCTACTACTACCTGGAACTGGACTGCGTGGTGGTGTACCTTCCGGCGAAAAAGACCTTTCCGCCAGGGCGGGCAACCAAACTAACTGCAACCAGAAGCGACTCGAGGCGGGGAAAACTTGCAGACTGCAGGTGCAGACTGCGCCCGAATTGAGCTGCTTAGTTTGTCAAACTCGTGTCTTTATCGGCGCCAGTGGTAAACGCTTCTGCGACAGGCGCAACCCCAGTACTTACAAGCGGTACGATAGGCCGCTCCAGCGCTACCTGTAACACTTCATCCATGGTTTCCACGAAGTGCATCTTGAGGCTGGAGAGGATCTCCTGGGGGATTTCCGCTAGGTCCTTCTCATTATCCTTCGGAAGGATGATGGTACGCAAGCCCATTCGGTGGGCGGCCAGCAGCTTCTCCTTGACGCCACCGATCGGCAGAACCTTGCCGCGAAGGGTGATTTCGCCGGTCATGGCCACGTCGCAGCGCACAGGATTCCGTGTGAGCGCACTGACGATAGACGTGCAAATTGTGATGCCCGCCGATGGTCCGTCCTTCGGGATGGCTCCTTCGGGCACGTGCACGTGGATATCGAGCGTGCGGTAAAAATCTTTTTCCAGGCCGAGCGCGGCGGTGCGTGATCTCACGTAGCTCATCGCGGCTTGCGCGGATTCCTGCATCACTTCGCCGAGCTTGCCGGTTGGGGTCAGCCGTCCCTTGCCTTCCATGGTCGTGGCTTCGACGGCCAGCACGGAGCCTCCGACTTCGGTCCATGCAAGGCCGGTGGTCAGGCCGATCTCATTCTGCTTCTCGAGCCAAAATTCGCGGTACTTCAGCACGCCAAGGTATTCGTTGACGTTTGCGACGTCGATCTTGATGGTGGTTTCGGGGCCATCCGCAACAACGCGGCGGGCCATCTTGCGCGCGATATTCTGAATTTCGCGCTCCAGGTTGCGCACGCCCGCCTCGTGGGTGTAATGCCGGATCATGTGCAGCAGGCCTTCATCCGTGAAGGTCAGATTTTTCTCGGTCAGGCCGGTGGCTTCGCGCGCGCGCTTCACAAGGAATCTCTTGGCGATTTCCAGTTTTTCCTGCTCGGTGTATCCGGGCAGGCGGAGAATCTCCATGCGATCCTGAAGCGGCTGCGGGATCGTGTGCATCACGTTGGCGGTGCACACGAACATAACTTTCGAAAGGTCGTATTCCACGTCCAGGTAATGATCCGTGAACGCGTGATTCAGCTCCGGATCCAGAACTTCCATCAACGCCGCCGACGGGTCGCCTCGGAAGTCGGTGGACATCTTATCCACTTCATCCAGCACGAAAATCGGGTTGACCGTTCCGGCTTTCTTCATCATCTGGATAATCTGCCCAGGCAACGCGCCGATGTACGTCCGCCGGTGGCCGCGGATTTCCGCTTCATCGCGCACGCCTCCCAGCGAGACGCGCACAAATTTGCGCCCGGTGGCATGGCCAATAGACATCGCGAGTGAAGTCTTGCCCACACCCGGAGGCCCGACAAAGCACAGAATTGAGCCCTTCGGATTCTTGACGAGTTGCCGAACCGCCAGGAATTCCAGGATCCGGTCTTTCACCTTCTCCAGGCCGTAATGCTCGGTGTTGAGGATATCCTCGGCCGCTTTAATGTCTCGAATCTCTTTCGAACGCTTCTTCCAGGGCACGGCGAGCAGCCAATCAATATAGTTGCGGCTGACGGTGGATTCCGCGGACATTGGCGGCATCAGCTCCAGCCGCTTCAGCTCGGTGCCGGCCTTCTCCAGGACGTCCTTGGGCATGCCGGCGGAATCGATCTTCTTCTTCAACTCTTCGATTTCGTTCTTCTCGCCGCGGCCCAGTTCCTTCTGGATGGCCTTCAGCTTTTCGTTCAGGTAATACTCTTTTTGCGCCCGCTCCATCTGCCGCTTCACGCGGGTATTGATGTTGCGGTCCACGTTGAGCTTTTCGAGCTCGATTTCCAGAATGTCGGATACGCGGTTCAGGCGCTCCAGCGGGTCGGCCGTCTCCAGTAGATCCTGCTTTTCGTCAACGGGGAGCTGAAGATTCGCCGCAATCGTATCGGAAAGGCGCGACGGATCATCAACGCGCGCGGCAGCGATCATCGTGTCGTAATTCAAGCTTTGCGAAAGCTTGATGAACTGTTCGTAAAGGCCCGTGACCTTCTGAACGAGTTGCTCCACCTGCGGGGTGGCTTCGATTTTCGCGGCGAGCAGCCGGATGTTGGCGCGAAAAAAGCCCTCCTCGGAAGTTATGGAAAGGGAACGAGCTCGTTCGACGCCTTCGACCAGCACCTTGATGTTGCCGTCGGGCAGCTTGACGCTCTGGACGATATTGGCCAGCGTCCCGACTGCGTAAATCTCCTCCGGCTTCGGATCGTCGATCGACGCGTCATGCTGGGTCGATAGAAAAATCTTCTTGTCGCCGGCAAGCGCTTCTTCCAGCGCGCGTACGCTGGCTTCGCGGCCGACGATGAACGGGGTCATCTGTTGCGGAAAGATGACCATATCCCGCACCGGCATCATCGGTACGCGTTTCATTTCCTGTTTCTCACGAGTGAACATGCAGGCCCCTGAACTTTCACAGACGCCCGGGAGGCTGTTAGCCAGCCTTCTCGAGCAAACTCCAATTGATTTCGTGGCCGCGCACCATCTCGGCGGTCACCACGAAATCGCGAACACGCTTCTGCATCGGCAGGTGATACATCAACTCCAGCATGAGGTCTTCGAGGATCATACGCAAGCCGCGCGCTCCGACTTTGCGCTGAAGAGCCAACTCCGCCACCGTCTCCAGCGCGTCGTCGGTAAACCGCAGGTGCACATTTTCGAATTCAAACAGCCGCTGGTACTGCTTCAGCAGCGCGTTCTTCGGCTCCGTCAAAATCTTCACCAGTGCGCCCTTGTCGAGGTCGCTCATCACCCCTGCCACAGGCAGGCGCCCGACGAATTCCGGGATCAGCCCGTAGCGAATCAAATCCCCGGGTTGTACCTGTTCCAGTAATTCCGTATTTCGGCGCTGGGGTGAAGTTGCTCCCGGTTCAGTGTGAAAGCCAAGCGACCGCCGGCCGACGCGCTTTTCGATCAGCTTCTCGAGTCCCACGAACGCGCCGCCACAAATAAACAGGATGTTTGTCGTATCCACCGGCGTGAATTCCTGGTGGGGGTGCTTCCGTCCGCCCTGCGGAGGCACGTTGGCGACGGTGCCTTCAAGAATCTTCAATAGCGCCTGCTGAACGCCCTCGCCGCTGACGTCCCGCGTGATGGATGGGTTTTCGTCCTTCTTCGCGATCTTGTCAATCTCATCTATATAGATGATGCCTTGCTGGGCCTTCTGGACGTCTCCGTCGGCAGCCTGCAGCAGCTTCAGAATAATATTCTCCACGTCCTCGCCCACGTACCCGGCTTCGGTCAGCGTGGTGGCGTCAACGATCGCAAACGGCACGTCCAGCATTCGCGAAAGAGTCTGCGCCAGCAGCGTCTTTCCCGTGCCCGTGGGACCTATCAACAGAATGTTGGATTTGCTCAGCTCGACTTCGCCCGGCTGCTTGTTCAGAAATATCCGCTTGTAATGATTGTAAACGGCAACAGCCAGTTTCTTCTTCGTGCGATCCTGCCCGATAACGTAGCTGTCCAGGAATTGCTTGATCTCTGGCGGCCGAGGCAGGCGGCGTGCCGGTGCGGTCGCTTGTTCCCGCTTCTCGTCTTCCAGAATCGTCTGGCAGACGCCGACACACTCGTTGCAGATGTACGCTCGCGGATAATCCGAAGGCGAACTGATGAGCTTCTCCACCTGCTCCTGTGTCTTGTGGCAGAAGGAGCAGCGAAGCGGTTCGTCTGGGGTATATTTTTTCACGTGTGTGAGGGCCTCTCCTCCGGCTCAGCTTCCGGAGACGTTAATCACCATTCTAGGCCGATTTTTCCCCCGGATGAAAGAGAAAGTATGAGCGTTGCCGTCAATTAGAAACGCTTGTGGATATCTTTCCGCATCCGCCCGTGCCGGTGGCCGGCGAATTTCTACCGGTGCTTGTAGATGATCTCATCGATCATCCCGTATTCCTTGGCCTGCTCCGGATTCATGATGTAATCGCGCTCCACATCCTTTTCGATGCGCTCAACCGGCTGTCCGGAGTGCTTCGAAAGGATGGAATTGATCGTGGTGCGCATCCGCAATATCTCTTTGGCGTGCAGGTCAATGTCTGTGGCTTGGCCACCCAGGCCGCTCATCCACGGTTGGTGAATCAGGATGCGCGCGTTCGGCAGTGCAAAGCGCTTCTTCGGTGAACCCCCGGCGAGCAGCACGGCGGCGATCGAGGCGGCCTGGCCCACACAAGTGGTGACCACGTCGGGCTTCACGAACTGCATCGTGTCATAGATGGCAAATCCTGCGGTGATCGAACCACCCGGCGAATTGATGTACAGCTGAATGTCTTTTTCCGGGTCCTCGGCCTGCAGGAAGAGCATCTGCGCGGTCGCCAGATTCGCAACGTGATCGTCGATCGGCGTCCCAATAAAGATGATGTGCTCTTTCAGGAGGCGCGAGTAGATGTCGTATGCGCGCTCTCCCCGGCTGGTCTGCTCAACCACCATGGGAATCAGAGTGGTCGCGTAATAAGAAGGTTCGTCGTGGTTTTTCATGTGAGAGATTTGGCTCGCGGGAGCGGGGTCAGGATCACTTGGCGCTTGCTGCGGCGACCGTTTTGACGCTCGCGTTCTGCGCCAACCAGTCGATAGTTTTGTCACTCCGCAGCTTCGCTCTCATCCTATCGAGCGCACCCTGCTTTGTCAAACGCGCGCGCAGCGCCTCAGCGGATTCGCCGGAGTGGCCCGCCATGTGTTCCACCTCATGGTCGAGCTCCTCTTCGGTGACGTCGATTTTTTCCTCGCTCGCGATGCGGTCGATCACCAGTTCGGCCTTGACGTCTTCCTTGGCGCGTTCTTCCTGGCGCCGGCGGAGGCTCACCCAATCCACGTTCACCGCCCGGGGATCCACCCCCTGCTGCGCCAGTGAACGAACCACGCGCTCCAGCCGCACATCCATCTGATGTTCAACCAGCGATTCCGGCACGGGGAAGTCGTGCAGCTTCACCAGTTCGCCGATCACTTTTTCCCGCTGCAGGTCTTTCTGCCGGTGATCGCGTTCGTGCTCCAGGCTTTCACGGATTTTGCCCTTGAGTTCTTCGAGAGAAGTGGCGTCGCTCACGTCCTTCGCGAATTCGTCGTTCAGTTCGGGGAGCTTCTTGGTCTTGATCCCGAGCACATCCACTGAATAGTGGAACAGTTTTCCGGCCAGCTTCGCGTCCGGATAATCCGCGGGATAGTTGACGTCAAAATCCTTGTGATCGCCCACATTGGCGCCGCGCAGGTTTTCGTTGAAGGGCTCCATTGTTTCTTCGGCGCCCACGTGACACAGAACGCTTTCGGCCTGCAGCGGTTCGCCGCCGCCTTCCGGCGTGCCGTGCAGCTTCACTTGCACAAAATCATCGTTCTGGACGGCACGGCCCTCCACCGGTGTGAATGCCGCAGCGCGTTGCTGCATTTCCGCCAGCGCTTTCGTCACGTCCTCATCGGTCAGGCTCATTTCCGGCATTTCAATTTCAAGGTTCTTGTAATTTGCCAGAGTAAACTCCGGCATCACGTCGAACGAAGCCCGGAATTTCACCGGCTGCCCTTCGTTGAATTCCAGCTTGTCTACCTGAGGCTGCGAAACCGGGGTGAGCTTCTGTTCCGCAACGGCCTTTTCAACCGTTTCCGGAACCAGATTCTGCAGCACTTCGCCCTTGATGTCTTCCGCGAACCGCCGCTTGATCAGCGAAAGCGGGGCCTTGCCCGGACGGAAGCCCGGCACGCGCGCCATCTTCGCAAATTCCTTGGCTACTTTTTCGGAAGCCTTGGAAATCTCTTCGGCGGGTATTTCCAGTTCAAGTTCTTTACGGCAGCTAGCGTCCGCCATTCGTCTTCTCCCTTAATCGAAATCAAGTATTGAAATTGCCGGTCCGGCAGGTGGATGGTGAGGGACCAAATACACTCATCCAGGTTCCTTCACGCCATCCCGCGCATGCCGCGAAATTTTCATGGATTACTTAGCGGAACCCAGCGGAAATCCTGCAAGCGACACCGAACCTCAAGTATAAGTTAGCGCGCAACCGGGGTCAACGAACTCGGTTGTTTCGGCAGGAAATTGCACCGCTCGCGATGATCCGGAAGGGAACTGCAGGCCGCCGCCAACGGCCTGCTAAGAGTTGTTTCCTCCCGAAGACCGCTGGGAATGTCCGTCAGCGTGTTCCTCACCCTCTTCACGCGCAAAAAAAACAGAAACCTAACCCCTGGATTATCCATCCAATGCCTAGGTGTAAGACCATCTAAGGCGTTTTCTGCCCGGAGGTTCACGAGCATGCACACTTTCCAACGCAGGGCAATCCTTGCGGAAGCTTCGACGTGCAGGAAGCTTTCGACCGTCCTGTTGTCGTTCGCGCTTCTCTTCGCTCTCTGGCCTTCGGATTCCAGCGCCGCGCAAGACCAGCCCGCCCCGGCGCAGAGCTCGGACGGGCCGGCGTATCAAACGCAATCTCCCGAGCAGTTACAGCAACTGGTGGCTCCGATCGCCCTCTATCCCGATTCGTTGGTCGCCCAGATCCTGGCCGCTTCCACCTTCCCCGAGCAAGTCGTCGAAGCCGACCGCTGGGTGCAATCGCATCCGGATTTGAAAGGCGAGGCCTTGGGACAGGAGGTGGACAAGGAGCCCTGGGACCCAAGCGTTAAGGCTCTCACCGCGTTTCCTTCCGTTCTCGGAAATATGGACAAGAACCTCTCCTGGGCCTCTTCTTTAGGCGACGCCTACTACAACCAGCAGCAGGACGTGATGGACGCCATCCAGGCCATGCGCCAGAAAGCCGAGCAGGCCGGCAACCTCAGATCCACTCCGCAACAAACTGTAACCACCCAGGGCCCCACCATCGAAATTCAGCCGGCGGCTCCCGATGTTGTGTACGTGCCCGCCTATGATCCCTGGCTCGTCTATGGACCCGGAATCGTTGCGTGGCCAGGATGGTATCCCTACCCGGGAATCTGGTTCGGCGGACCGTACTTGTCCTTCGGGGTGGGCTTCGGCATTGGCTTCTTCGGCGGATTCGGATGGGGATGGGGGCACTGGGGCTTCGATTGGCATAACCACTATGCCCTTTACAACCACGAGCGCTACTTCTCTCACAGCACAACCTTCTACAACCGGAATGCCTACTACCGTGGCGGACGCGGTGGACCTGGCGCTCCCGGCCGCGGTGGCTACCGGCCTGGTGGAGGGAATTTCGCCGCTCATGGCAACGTCTACAACCGCCCAGGCGGTTCGCCAAGGCCCTTCGAGGGCGACTCCCACGCCGCTCGTGGATTCACGCCTTCTCATGGCGAGAGCAACATGCACTCCGGCGCGTTCAGCGGTTATGACCACGGCGGAGAATCTCGAGGCTACTCAGCCCGGGGTAGCGCGAGTTTCGGTGGTTCTCATGGCGGCGGTGGCGGAGGCTCGCACGGCGGCGGTGGCCACCGCTAACCCGGAAATTGCATGCTTCCACTACATACCCAAAATCTATTTAAGGAGGGAAGTGCCATGCGGGTTGGAAATTTGAGTTTTGGGATCGCCGGTTGTGGCAGTCTTTTGAAATTGGCAGCTGTGGCCGTTCTTCTGGCAGGTTCCTTTGCTGCGCCGTCCATGGGACAACAACCCGGGCAGAAAACATTCTCGTCTCCTGAGGATGCCAGCAAAGCCCTTTACGCGGCGGCAAAGGGCAACGATGAAAAGGTGGTCATCGATCTCCTTGGACCGGAAGGGAGAGAAGTCGTCTCCTCGGGGGATGAAGCCGAGGATGCCCAGGCTCGAGCCAATTTCGTGAAGAGATACGAAGAGATGAGTCGCCTGGTGAAAGAGCCGGACGGCAGCGTCACTCTGTATATCGGCCCGCATAACTGGCCTTTTCCGATCTCGCTCGTGAATAAAGGCAATGTGTGGTATTTCAACACCACTGCCGCAAAACAGGAAATATTGTTCCGCCGCATCGGCCGCAATGAGGTTTCAGCCATCCATGTCTGCCGCGAACTGGTGGCCGCGCAAAGGGAATACTACACGCAGCAGAATTCCGAGTACGCGCGAAAAATTTTCAGCGAAGAAGGAAAGCATGACGGGCTGTACTGGAAAACCTCGGAAAACCAGCCGCGCAGCCCGATCGGTCCCCTCGTGGCCCATGCAGTACTCGACGAGGAGACTAAGAATCGTGGCGCCCAACCCGTTCCCTTCCGCGGCTACTATTTTCATATCCTGACGGGTCAGGGGAAAAATGCCGTGGGGGGCGCAAAGAGTTACGTGGCGGACGGCAAAATGACCGGTGGCTTCGCGTTCATTGCTTACCCCGCCGACTACCGCTCGTCCGGCGTGATGACCTTCCTGGTCAACGAAGACGGAGTTGTGTACGAGAAGGATCTTGGTAATAAGACTGCCTCGCTAGGCATGTCCATTCGCGAATACAACCCCGATTCCAGTTGGAAAAAGTCGGAGCCGGATCAGCAAACGGCCAGTAGCGGTAAAACAGCAAAGTAATCCTGCTTTTCACTCAGAGGCGATATAACGAGCATCGCTCCGGCTTTTGTTCCGCTCCCTGCTTGAGCGCGTGTTCTTTCATTTAACCCGCCGTGTTACCCGGCAGCTATCTCTAAAACCGATACTCCAGCGTGGCGGTCACGATGTGTGCGTGATACGAAGGTTGGTCCACTCCCAGGAAAAGATACCGGGCCGCCGAAGGATCTCCCACCACGAACCCTGGATAAAACGGGCTGGCAGCCCCAGGAAGCGGCGTGGGCGAAGTGGAACTGTTCAGAATCGGAGCGGTACATCCGGCAACCGGCGCGCTCGGAGGGGGCGAACTCACACAGCCCATGTACGGTGTCATCACCGTGGTCTGGTAATCTCGGTTGTCCCACTGCTGGTAGCGATATTCAATTCTCGGTGTGAGCCTTTCGGTTAGTTTGTATTTGAAAATCACACCGACTTCGTGGCTTCGATCCACGTTTTCCGGATACGGGACGGCCGCATTCGTGCCGACGAGCAGAAACGCGTTCGCACCAGTGAGGATGGTCGGATCGCCGAGGAAGTGCGAGTCCACATTCTCCTTCCCCGCGGAGAGCGAATAGTAAGCGGTGAAATAAGCCTTTTTGGAAAGGTAAAGGTCCACGCCCACGGAGTAAACATCCACCGGCTCGGTACTGGTGCTTGTCCAGTCATTGTTTGCGGAATCGCACCCCGTACACGTCAGAATTGTTTGAACCCCCGTCGTCGGCGTGCGATAGCGGGTAATCATCCTCTGGTAGTAATGCTCGCGCGAATATTCGGCGTACAGGCTGACGTGGGAGGAGAGCGCGTAGTCTACGTCGAAACCGTAGTTGTAGGAGATGTCCTTCTGCAGCCCATAGAGATAATACGGCTGCGTGGAAGCCGCGGCGCCGGTGAGAAAATTCAGCGGAGTTGGGCTGTTCACGCCGCCCCGCAGGTTGTAATTGTTCTGCAGCGTGCCGCCGAACGCGGAGAGCGTGAGCTTCTCCGAGGGGCTGTATTGCACCAGCGCGTCACCGCGGTTCAGGATTCGCGCGGCTTCGTCGAACCGGCGATGGCATCGCTGGTCTGCGGTGAAACTCACATCGGTGGTGTTCGAGCATGTGATCTCAGCGCCGGTAGTTGGATCGGTCACCTGGTCGTCCTGATATGAATCCGGCGTGCGGTTCGAATGCCGGTAGGACAGGCGGATCAACAAGTCTCGGATCGGCACCCAGTCGCCCGAAGCGAAGAAGCTGTTGTCGAGCGAGTGCGCGACGTCGCGGTCGGTTCGGTCCATCCACAACCCGTCGTAGCCTGCTTTTATGGAACTCTTTTTGGCAAAGTACCACACCCCGCTCACTTCCAAATCCTTCTGGTTGAAACCGAAAGGCGTGTTGTCCGTGGCGGCTGCCGGAGCCGCTGCGTCACCCTGCACGGGCGTGAAGGCTCGAATGGGTGTGTTGTCGTTGTAATCGTATTGCCGGTAATTGGCCTTGAACGAGACATTCTTCCACGTGGAGGTCGTAATCGCGTAATTCATCGCCAGTGTTTGCGTGTCGCCCCCGAGGTTGGCCGCTGGCAACACAGCCAGCGAAGTGCACGCTTGTGTTCCCGTGCCGCACGTGTTGATGGCGGTGTTCGTCGTGTAGGGAAGGAACGGCTGGCTTTGTTTCAGCCAGCCGGGATTGATGCTGGCCGTCACATGCAGAAATTTTCCGAGATCCGTGCCGGCTGCGAAATTCAGGTAGTTCGCCTGGTTGTCGGGATACATCGCCATACGTCCCGTGAGCGGGTTGGTGATCGTCTCATTGGTCAGGCGGAATGGATTGTCCCACGACATTTGAGGAGTATTGTCTTGAAAGAAGGAGCCCACGTACCCGCCCTGCAAAACCAGGCTCTGCCTTCCATATTCCACCCCGGCGCGCACCCAATTTGTGAAGTAGTTGATCAACTCGGGGAGTTCGACGCCGAAGCCCGATGTAGCTGAAGCGCTGGGGCTGGAATTCATGATCAATCCGATGGGCCGGGTGCCCTTCTGGCTTTCCCGGAAGAAAAGGCCGTTTACCTTCCAATGTGAGTTGAGGTTGTAGCCCGCCGATAACGTCCCGCCCTTGCGGTAAATCTGTGGAGTGATAAAACCCGATTGTGGAACCACCTGAGAGTTGATGATCGACTGCAGGCTCGTCCCCGCAGGCACCGCCCCCTGTAATTGTTGCCGGATTAAAGCCGGATAGCTCCAAACACCCGGGGTGACTTGTGAGAACAACGTTCGGGTGGTGTCCGAATAGATATGGGGGATCTCGTCGAAGCGGAATTGGACCTTCAACTTTCCGTACTCTCCGAAGGTCGCCAGGTAGCTCTGGTCGCGATATAGCGTGCTCTGCGACTGCAGCGCGAAATAATTCTTGGTGTGCAGCACGTTGTCGAACTTCACGTCCAGCCGCCGAACATAAAATCCGTCTCGCACATCCTGATACTCGTTGAATTGCGAGGCACTCAGCGCCGGCTGGAAAGGCAGGTCCGGTCGTCCATAAACGTCACCCGTGGCCGCGCGGACCCCAAAATCCACATAACCATGATCGGCTTCTTTCTCCTGGCCGGGAGCGCGGCAGGGAAAAACGAGGAGCGACAAGATTGCCAGAATCGCAAGTTCAGCTGATTTTCTCATTTTGTGAGCTCACTTTTCCTACCGCAAGAATGCGGAACCCGATGGGTGATTGGACCCGTGGATATGGGAATGGCAATTGGTGCAGCCTCGGTTGAAGTTCTTGATGGAACTGAGCGGTTGCGCCTGGGTGGGATGGCGGCTGCTGTCGTGGCAATCGTCGCAAACGCGCGGCATGCGCACCTTCAGCAACTGTGGGTTGTTGCTTCCGTGTGGCTCGTGGCAGTTCGCGCAGTTTTCAAGCACCGGTGGGTGTTCCCACAAAAAAGGACCCCGGCGTTCTGTGTGGCAACTCAAGCAGTTCTCATTCGTTGTGCTCTGGATGAGTTGTTTGGGATTCGGTGTGCCGTGCGGATTGTGGCAACTGGTGCAGGTCACCTTGCCTTCGCGGTAGGGCATGTGCGATGAGCGCTGCAGTTGCGCGCGGCGCATCTGGTGGCACTGCAGGCACAGTTCCGGCTGCTGCATTTTCACGCCGCGGTTTTCCGTAAGCGGCGTGCTGTAACGCGCGTCGGATGAGAGCGACACGTGCATCTCCTGCTTCACCTGGTGGCAATCCACGCAGGCGATACCCCGCGATTCGTGCGGGCTGCCCTTCCAGAACATGTGTGTCCCGCGCTGGTGGCAATCCATGCAAACGGAGTTCTGCTCGGCAACGGTGTTTTTCGAATCCTTGCCGAAACGAATCGGTATGGTATCTTTGCCGCCCCCCGCTTCCACGTGTGCCCGGCCCGGCCCGTGGCAGGATTCGCAACCGCGCGCCTCCTCAGGTGTGTGGGGATTGCCCAACATCACTTTGCCCATCACCGTGTTCTTGAAACGCCGGTTCTGGTCGTCGTGGCAGGTGATGCAGGTGTCGCTGCCAACGTAGTCGCCATCCGGCCCCTTCGTCGGATGCGTCTTGGCCTTTTCCTGCGTATCCGCAGCCACCGGAGCCGCAGATTTCGAGTACGTGAGATTTTCTGCCTGCCCGGAAGGCACAGGCTCCTGGGCCGGCTGCTGGCGGGCAAAGGAATACACCGCCCCAAAGAAAAATAGGATTAGCCCCAAAATGGGGAGGAAGACTTGCCGAGGCGGCGTAGTTCCTCTCATCGATCCTCCGTAGGACAACAACTCCGTGCGGCCAGGATTCGGCCCTGTTCGCCTCAACACGCAAATGCGGTGCCATTCCTTTGAACGCTTTCACAATCTGTTTCCTTCGCCGCAATTTGTTGGTGGATCAATCTCCCGATCGAGCGCCGCATAAAAAATAAGCGATCCGCCACAAACGACGTAAGTGTTAGGGGACTTCCCATACCCGCAGATTCAACACGAGTTACATAGCTGATGTCGGTTCTGATGTCGATTATCTTTGATGCATAGCGAGGATTTGTTTCAAACAGACCGCTTTGCGCCCATCCTGCTGTTACAGAATGAAATAGTTCTCGCACTGACTTTGACCATCAAACACGCTTCCAAATCAGTTTCGATTTCCCGGTTTGGCACCCCTTAATTCCAACTTGAATTCCTGCCTTCCCTTGCCTCTCTAGGCTTTGAAATTGACGGGACTGTTCCATCAAGACTCGCCAGCAATTCTCTTTTTGGTAGTTTTCCCAAAGAGCTTGCGCTACCCTTTTATGGGACAGCATCGACACCCCCATCAAACTACAGTCAGTTCAAGGACACACAGGAGGTCCGCTGTAATGAAGAAATTGTTCTCACTTTTAACTTTGGCCGCATTTTTTGCAGTAATGCTTGTGGCGGCAGACGACGTTGTAAGCGCCGTTCACGGGACGGTCACCAAGGTGGACGCCGCCTCCAAAACGATTGTCGTCAAGACCAAGGATGGCACCGAACACACCATCCATTTCGTTGACGCGACCACCGTTCGCGGCGGAGAAGCCACCGAGGCCGGCGCAAAGGACACCTTTCATGGAGTGAAAGAAGGCTCTGAAGTCGTCGCCCACTACACGGTGAAGGGAACGGACAAGACCGCTGTGGAAGTCGACAAAGCCGGCAAGGACGGTTATAAATCCGTGGAAGGCACCATAACCAAGATCGGGGAAGGCGGCAAGACCGTCACCGTGAAAGCCGCCGACGGCACCGAACATACGTTCGAAGTAGCCGGCCATGGCACCAAAGTTGCCGCCGTTGACACAGGAAAGGGAACTGAGAAGGGCGCCAAAGTGACGGTGTACTACACCGAAAGCGCTGGCAAGAAAATTGGCCACTTCTTCGAGAAGCTCTAACCCTTCCGAAGAAGAATTAGGAACACTCTAAGCATAATCGGGAACATTTCTCGAAAACAAACCCTGCCGGAGCAATGCCGGCAGGGTTTTATTTTTCCGAATGGCACCAGCCTCAGTCGGCAGCCATCGGCCGCGCCAGCGCGTTGCTCATATCGGCGTGGAGCAACCGGTGAAACAAATGCTCTCCAGCTTCCCTCCGTAGCGACAGCCGTCCCGCCACGTAGGCCCGCGAACGCAGCCCGCGCTGCACCGAATCGCAGATCGCCATATCTTCATCCTGAACCTTTTCGCTTACCGCGATGCTCTCCTGGTTGTGTTTTGCGGCGGCGGAACTGGTGTCAGCGAAATAGTAATCGAATATCACCGCGCATTTGTTCACTCCGAGTGGCAGCACAATGTTGGTGTCCATCACGCCGGAGTACGCATTGAGCATGAAATTCGGATACACCCACAGATAAAATGCCGTGCCCCGGCGGGTCGATCCAATCGACGATTCCACCGCCCCCGAGCTATCCAGCGGGCTCGATTGCAGGCACGCGCGTTCGAAATTCTCGATGGTGTACTTCGTATACTCGACCACGCTGCTCAGGCCCTTGTGTGCGTGTGGCACGTGGTATCCGCCATCGAGATAATTGTCCACGTAGACTTTCCAGTTGCAATTCAACGTGTAAATACGGCGGTCGAAATATTTCAGCGTCTCGGTGATTTTTAACGGCGCAACCAGTTCGGGCACTTTCCCCAGAAACTCGTTCAGCGGCGCCGCGCGCCCGTCAAGGTTCACGAAAACAAAATTCTCCCAGGTGTCCGCGCGCACAGGCACCAGACCGTTGTCCGCGCGATCGAAATTGCACACGCCTTCAAATTCAACCATCCCCTTCAGCGATCCGTCGTTTCCGTACGTCCAGCCGTGGTATGGGCATCGGAAATTCTTCGCGCACCCCTGCGTCTCGGGGACAACCGCCGCCGCATGATGCCGGCACACGTTGTAAAACGCGCGCAGCTTGCCGTCATCGCCGCGCACCACCACCAGCGGCTCGTTGTTCACGTCGATGGTGAAAAACTGTCCCGGTTCCTTCACCTGATCTAGGTGGCCCGCCACCTGCCAGTTGGCCGCAAAAACGGATTCGCGCTCCAGTTGCGCCAGGCGCTCATCGAAATACCAGGGCGCGGGAATCGTCCAGGCCTTTTCTAGTGGATTCGCCGGATTGTATAGATTCAGCAGGTCGCGGACGCTGCGTTCGTGCATAACGGATGACTCCCAATGATCAGTTCACTCGCATTTACGAATCATTGTTATGCAAACAAACGAAAGGCGCAAGGAAGGCCCCTCTGGAATGCTCTCCGCCAAATAGATACTGGCACCCGCTCACAGGATAAGCAGGTGCCAGCACTCTTCATCGTCCTCGACCTGGGAGGAGCTTGTCCGATTACAATTGGCCTCAGGCGTAGAACCGCTTTAGAGCCAATCCGCCGAGACCCAATGCGCTAAGAAGCAAGGTGCTGGGTTCCGGCATGCCTGTACTGCCACCCCCGCCGCCATTGAACACAGTGCCGGTGGAAGCGGTGGCCAGGGTAAAGGTGTAGCAACTGTCCGTTGACGGGCAGGTTGGATCGGTGATCGTAATGTAGTTCCCCGGGCCAATTAGGTCCCCGCTGAGGCCGCCAGGAACCTGATTTTGCAACCCGGAGGGAATGCAATACCCTGTCGCAGTACCATTATTAGGGCATGAAGGGAGCCCGAAGAAATTGGGTCCCGAGGTAATCGCGAATGAGTTGCCGGTGGTGGCTTGTTGCGCGCAATTCACAACGCCGTTACAAGAAATAACGATATCCAGTTCATCCACGGTGCCGTCGCTCTGGGCTGCAACGAAGCTGAAGACTTGATCCCCGTCTTGGTTCGTCACTATGGTGCCCCCCGAACCAGCGGCAACAGAGGGCCCAACATAGGACTCGTTCCCAAATCCGCCTCCTGCTGTGGTCGTAAAGTCAAAAGACACGATGGAGTTGTTAGTCGCGTCGTAGACGAAAGAGCCGTTAACTGTTCCACCGCCGACGAGGCTAAGGCTGTCGGCCCGGGCCGCCCCTGCCGCCAAAAGCAGACAAACTGCCAGCCATGCAGCAACCCTCGGAAATGCTCGTACCATATCTCCCTCCTAGTCTGATACACCAAGAATTCTGGGACCGATGCCCAATGGAAAGACTTCTGCACGAGAGTTGCCAAGTTTATGAGCAAAAAGGAGTTAGCTTGCCGCGCGAATTTCTGACCAGATACCGGCATAGGCAAATTCAGTTTGTTCCCGCAGCTAACCTGCATCTGACCGGAATCTGACTTCCCAAACTATGCAATTCAAGGAAAGTATTGATTCGGGAATTCCCGAATTGTGCAACACATTGCACAACCCCGGATCCACCGCTCCTGGGACTACTCATTTCTGGCCCAGCATCCCATCGATGCTCGTGCGGCCAGAACTTCATTTGTTAATTGTTGAAGGCGCGGTGCCATGTTAGCATCCCCCACATATCCCTCTCTGACACAGTGTTCGGGGCTGCGATGATGCGCATATCGAATCCCCATCCCGTCTACTCCTTCGGCCCTTTTCGGGTCGATTTCGAATCCTGTGAAATCCAAAAGCATGGAATCCGCCTCCACGTCCAAAGTCAACCCGTCCGCGTTCTTTGGTTTTTGGTCGAGCGGCCGGGACAATTAGTCACCCGCCAGGAGTTGGCGGAAAAACTCTGGCCCGGCAACCCCGCCCAAGAAGTAGATGACAGCCTGAATTCCACCGTCAAAAAGCTCCGCGAGGCCCTTGGCGACGATGCCGGAAAGCCTCTCTATATAGAGACGATCCCGCGCCGGGGATATCGCTTTATCGCTCCCATTCAATTGGAAGCCCCGGAAAAACCATCCGGGCAAAATCTGGCGGCTGCGGACGAGCCCAGTTGGTTGACGGAACAAACCGCGGTCCACGCGACTTTCATTCTCGCCGAGCCGCTCGGCTGGAGGCGCTATCGCAAATCGGGAGCCATCGGTCTGCTAACTGTAATTGTGATTGTCGGCTTTCTGTCGGTGACGGCTTTCCTGAAAAGGGCAGGCGCCGACGCGCAAATCCATTCCATCGCGGTGCTTCCGTTCGAAAATCTTTCCGGCGATTCGAGCCAGGATTATTTTGCAGAAGGCTTAACCGACGCGGTCACCACAGATTTGGCGCAAATTGCCGCCGTGAAGGTGATTTCCCGCTCTTCCGCGAATCATTACAGGAAGGACTACAAACCTCTCGTCAAAATCGGTCAGGAACTCGGCGTCGACGCCGTGGTGGAAGGCACTGTGGCTCGCTCCGGCGCCCGGGTCCGCGTCAACGCTCGCCTCGTCTCCACGGGTGATGACCGTAACCTCTGGGCTCAGTCCTTTGAGCGCGATACCGGCGACATCCTTTCTCTCGAAGACGATCTGGCGCAGTCCGTCTCGCGAAGAATCGAAGTTGCTCTTACTCCCAATTACATGCACCGTCGGGACGAAGCTCACCCAGTCAATGTGCAGGCTTATGAAGCTTATCTGACCGGAATGCACGACCTGAACAATCACCGCACCAATAACGAGCTGCAGAAAAGCCTGGAACAGTTCGACGAAGCCATCTCATTCGATCCAAAGTTTGCGGGCGCTTATGCCGGAAAAGCGATCGTCTACAACCTCCTCGGCGATTACGACGAGATACCCGGCAGCCAGGCGGGGCCCAGCGCGGAGGCCGCCGCTCGCCGCGCGCTTGAGCTGGACCCGTCGCTCGCCGCCGCCCACGCGGCATTGGCCTTTGCCCGGTGGAAATACAGTTGGGACTGGAAAACGGCCGAAGCAGAATTTCAGAAATCACTCACCCTCAATCCCAACAACGCCCATGCCCATCACATCTACGCCGTGCTGCTTGCTTGCCGCGGCGATTTTGCTGGCGCGGAAGAGCACATTCGCAAAGCGCAGGCGCTTGATCCGCTGTCCATGATCATTCGCACCAACATCGGCTGGTTCCACTATTTTCAACGCGACTACGCCAAGGCCGAGGAAGCCTATCAGGCGGTTCTGAAACTTGACCCGGGCTTTCTTCCCGCCCGGCAAAAACTTTGGATTACCTATGCCGCTGAGGGAAACACGGAACAAGCCGCAACCGAGCTGGAAAATCTGATGCGCCTGTTTGGGCATGAGCAGCTCTTGCAGCAGGTGGAACGGGCCATTCCGTCGGCGCGTTATCGGGCCGCCGTGCAAGGGTACGCGGATTCGGGGAAGTTGACCCCCTACGAGCGCGCGCGATATCTCTCACTGCTCGGAAAAAAGCCCGAAGCACTTCATGCATTGGGAGAGGCGGCTGCCGACCACAGCGCCTGGATGGTTTATCTCCGCATTGAACCCGTGTTTGACGTGATTCGAGAGCGGCCCGAGTTTGCTGCTCTGGTGCGGCAGGCGAACATACCCGAGTTGCCGGGACGAGAAGTCGCGAAGGGTTTCGGGAACTCGAATTAACAGACGGGGGAAGGGTATTAGTGGGAGAAGATTAAAGAGAAGAGCCCTGCGACTGCGCTCAGAGCAAATTCTCCCTTCGAGGATTTGGTGCGGGAGAGAGGATTTGAACCTCCAAGGACTTGCGTCCGGTAGCTCCTAAGGCTACTGCGTCTGCCAGTTCCGCCACTCCCGCGCCGCTAAAGAAATCATACTTGGAATCCAGGCTTTTTGACCATACCTGCACCGAATCGTTGTACTGGAATCCCTCCGCCGGGTAGTGGATAATGGGCTCCCCTTGGTCTGGAAAGGCGTCGAACGCGCTTTATGATCATTCAGCAGACGAACGACCCGATGTTGGTGATCCGACAAACGGACCACGCCATCCTCTCCGGTTTTTTCGCCCGGGAATGGGGAAACGAATTGTTCCCCCGCCCGGAGCCGTTTTCATCTTTCTGCCTGGCCGCTGCTGAGCATGACAATGGCTGGCAGGAATGGGAAATGGCGCCCGGCGCGGATCCCAAGACGTTCGTACCCTATTCCTTCATGAGCGTCCCCACCGGCGAGCACGTTTTGCTTTATCAACGCGGAATCGATCGTGTCGTGAAATCGGATCTCTACGCGGGCCTGCTCGTCGCCAGCCACTGCATGGGACTTTATGACCGTGCCAGGGCGACCATGCCCGGCTACTCCGCCAAATATGTGCCCGCCCAGGAACAGCATCACGCCAACGATTTCGTCCAGCGTCTCCGCTTGCAGCAATTGCGCCTGAAAGTGGACCTGCGCAACGACGCCGCGACCAAGGATTTCACCGACGAGAAATTGATCACCGCCAATGTCCAGAGGCTTGCCGCTCTCGACCGCTTGTCTTTGTATTTCTGCCTCGGGCCCGACCACGACACCACCATCGAAGCCGTTCCCATGAACGACAACGGCGATGAGGCGGATTGGGAGTTGCGCGCCGCGGGCGTAAATGAATTCACCCTCGATCCTTATCCCTTCCGCCGCGAACCTTTGGAATTCGCTCTCTTGGCGCGGCGCATTCCCCGCAGGCGTTATATGGACGACCTTGACCTTCAGAATGTCTTGTCCGCCGCTCCTTTTTTCCAACTCAAGTTCACGCTCCGCCCCGGCATCGCCCGGGAACGCGCCTTCGCCGCCCGCAGGTAAGTTTCTTCCATCAAAACCTTTGCTCTCCTTGCTTTGCACTTGACTTTCATTCGCAACCCGTCCATCGTTTAGAGCTTTGCTCCTCTCTGTGGCCGCTCCCGCGCAGACCCGGGGCAGACCCTTTTTCTATGACCAAGGTCCGACTGTGTTTCCATGATCGCTGTTTCGATGGCACTGCCTCCGCGGCGCTTTTTTACCGCTTTTACAGGGAATGCTTCGATCCCAAAGCCGAATTCCGCTTCAGCGGGATGACTCACAAGGCCAAGCACCCTTGGGAAGAGGGGCTCTTCGACGGCGACGAAAACGCCATCGTCGATTTCAAGTATTCCAACTCTCCGAAAGTCACTTGGTGGTTTGACCATCACCAGAGCGCCTTCCTAACCCCGGCCGACGCCGAATATTTCAAGCGCTTTCCGGGCCAGCACATGTTCTATGATCCGGAATACAAATCCTGCACAAAACTCATCGCCACGGTGACCAAGGAAAAATTCGGCTTCAACACCAAGCCGCTGGCCGACCTGATCCATTGGGGAGACATCATCGACGGCGCGCAGTTTCCCACCCCGCAGTCGGCCACGGAACTCACCGAGCCCGCCCCGCAGCTCGCTCTGGTCATCGAAGCCGCACCGGATAATGGAGTTCCGGCGCAGCTGATCACGGAGTTGGCGTATCGCCCGCTCGCCGAAATGGTCAAGCTCCCAATCGTCACAAAATATCTGGAACCGCTTCTTGACCGCCACCGCAAATCCATCGAAATCCTGCGCGAACGCTGCGAATCAAAAGATGGCGTGGTGTTCTTCGACGTAAGTGATCTCGACCTCGAAGGTTATAACAAGTTCATTCCGTATCTGCTGCATCCGGAAAGCGTCTATTCGGTCAGCGTCAGCGCGTCCCCCGTGCGCGCCAAAGTTTCGCTCGGCACCAATCCCTGGAACCAGGCTACCGCCGACCAGAACCTGGCCTCCCTCGCCGAAAAATACGGCGGTGGCGGCCACCCCCGCGTCTCGGCCATCTCCTTCGACCCCGCCGACCTCACGCGCGCCAGGCAAGTGGCCATAGATCTGGCAGTCGTGTTGCGCGCTAAGCCTTAGTGGTTCCTCTTTGAAGCGGAAGTCTGAAGAGGAACCCTCGCCCAACCTCGCGATAAATTCTTAGCTTTTCTTGTTCAGCGGAGTCGACAACAATTTTCAGACTGTGTAAAATAGAAGTTTCCCCGTGGACCGGTAGCTCAATGGTAGAGCAGTTGACTCTTAATCAACGGGTTGGAGGTTCGAGTCCTCCCCGGTTCACCAAACTTTTCCTCTAGCCTTATCCAATTCCTGGAAAATATCCTTCGAAGTCGCGCAATCTGGCTGCCAGAAATCCGTGTGGAATCACCCTTTCTGCAACCCCCTTAGGGTCTTTACCTGAACTTATTTACAGCTTTCACCTCCTTGTCGTTTTTTCTGCATAGATTATCGTGGCTTCGGGCTGGGCACCGCTCCCCGGTTCCGTGGGTAGATTTCCCGAGAGGGTAATTCACGGCCGGGGTGCGGTGAACAATGTGTCCAAGGAGAAGAGAAATTGTCGACCAGATTTCAAATCGGGTCCAGTAGCGGGGAGGCGGTCGCCTTTGACGACCGGGAATCCTTCCTCGCGCCGGCCGAGGATTGGCGAAATTCTTCCAACAATTCTTCCGACCCCGCCTCGACTAGTCAAACGGAAGTATTGAATGACGGCTCCATGTTCGTGGCATCGAGCCGCGCCATGCTTTCCATTCGAAAACAGATCGAGAAAATTGCCGAGTACGACATTCCCGTGCTGATTCTGGGCGAAAGCGGCACCGGCAAGGAAGTTGTCGCTCGCTATCTTCATACTCGCTCCGCAAACGCCCGACAGCCTTTCCTGAAAGTGAATTGCGCCGCCCTTCCGGGTCCCCTCCTCGAAAGCGAACTGTTCGGCTACGAACGGGGCGCATTCACGGGAGCAGTCCGCAGCAACCCCGGCAAATTTGAACTGTGCAAATCCGGCACCATCTTGCTCGACGAAATTGGGGAAATTTCTCCCGCGTTGCAGGCCAAGCTCCTCCACGTGTTGCAGGACAAATCCGTTTCCCGTCTTGGCGGCAACTCCACCATTCGCGTGGAAGCCCGCGTCATCGCCGCCACCAACGTTGATATTTGCGAAGCACTCGAATCCGGCGCCCTCCGCCAGGATCTTTATTACCGCCTCAATACTTTCATTCTTCGCATCCCGCCGTTGCGCTCCCGGTCCGAGGAAATTCCCCTCCTTTTGGACCACTTCATCCAGCGGTTTGCGCGCCTCTATGGTTGTCCCGCGCCTCCACCCTCCCAACAGTTGATTGCCGCCTGTATGGAATATTCCTGGCCCGGAAACATTCGCGAGTTGCAAAGTTTTACGCAGCGGTTTTTGATCCAGGGAGACGTGGAGCGCTCGATCAATGAGTTGCGGGGCGTCGGCCGGGTTATGACCGGTCACCCCGTCGCGGAAGATTCCGAGGAGGACGCCTCCTTGACCGACCTGAAAAAGATCGGTCGCCAGGTGAAATGCAGCGCGGAAAAGCCGGCCATCGAAAAAATACTTCAGGAAACGCGTTTCAATCGCAAGGCCGCGGCTCGCCGGCTGAAGATCAGCTACAAGGGATTGCTGCGAAAGCTCAGGGAGTATGACCTGGATGGAAAGACAACCCGGCTTTCCGGCGGAAATCTCGAGTTCCACGGGTAATCCCCGTAAGGGAGAAGCCATGAACCCCAAGCCGCTCAAACTATTGTTGCTCGAAGACGGCTGCAAGGATTCGCGTTTTCTGCAAAAAAGCATCAGCGATAGCGGCGCGTTCGAATGCGAGCTGGTCAAGCTGGATGAGCTGGAGGAATCAATTTCCTCCGCCGGCCAGGAATTACCCATCATCCTTTTGCGTTCAAGTGAATCAAGCGCTCAACTTGCTACAAATCTGAAGCGGGTCCGTCAAATTGCTTCCAACATGCCCGTTCTGGTGCTGCCCAAAAGCCAGCACGGTCTCTTTCCTCCTCCGGCGTCGGGAGACCCCGCAGCAAGCAATGACCACCTCCGCCTGGATCTCAAAAAACTTGCGCGCATCCTGCGTCGTGGCTTGCGGCGGAGTCAGATAGAATCCGAGCTCTCCCATTTGGCAATTTCCGATGAGCTGACGGGCTTATACAACCGGCGCGGCTTTCTCCTGCTCGGCAGCGAACGGATGAAACTGGCCCACGGCATGAAGAAAAACCTGCTCCTGTTTTTCGCCGACCTGGATAACTTGAAACAAATCAACGACCAGTTCGGTCATCAGGAGGGCGACCAGGCCTTGCTCAAGACCGCGGAAGTTTTCAGAAACACTTTCCGCAATTCCGATATTACTGGGCGGTTCGGCGGCGACGAGTTCACCGCTATCGTGATTGAGGAATACGGCCAAACCGCGGACACGATCTCCAAACGATTGCAAGACAACATGGCTCAGCTCGCCGCCAACAACACTCAATATCCCCTCTCGCTCAGCGTTGGCATGACGCGATACGCCGCGGAAATGCGTTCTTCCCTCAAAAAGCTGTTGGCCCAGGCCGATCAGGCTCTCTACAAGCAAAAACAAGCAAGTCGTGCGCCCGCTGCCGGGAATCCCCCAGTGATGTTTCCCGGATCGCGGCGAGGTTTCGCGCAGTATGGATTTCGCGCACCCGGAATCTCCGCGGGCCGCCGATTGCCCGGGAAAGTCCGCAAATCTTCCACCAGTGCCCTATAGGCCTCGCGGCGCTTTACACTCAACTACGTCAAGATGGCGGCAATTGAAAAAGTTTGTAGGTTATCAACGATAGGAGGAGGTTGCAGAACCGATGGGAAGTCGACGCACTGAACGAAGGATTCTGGTCGGAACTTTGGGACAACTTGAGGTACAAGAAAAACCCCATGATTCGGAATGCGCCTGGATCGAAAACATCAGCGATCGCGGGGCGCGCGTAATCAGCCGGCGGCCGTGGCGCTCTGGCGAGCGGCTGGTTATTTCTTCGCGATACCCGCCTTTTCGTTCCGCCTCCGCGGGCGTCGTCTATTGCCAGACGTTGCTCGACGGACTCTATGCGATCGGATGCGAAGCCAGCGCCGGTGGCGTTCTTCAACTCCTCGAGCAGATGGACAGGTCCAGCGACCGTGACCCGCAAACTTTGGAAAACCCAGTCGCTGCACCGGACCGTTCAGGGCCCTTGCACACGTCAGCCTGATCGCTCTCATAGCGCGAAGTCCGCGCAGGGACAACAGCGATCACAATAGATCGCACCTCTTACCCCGCGCAGGAAACCACGCCAGTTCACTTACGTTGTCGACTCTCACAGGGATTGTTCCATATAATCCCCAAGGTATTTGTGACCTCTCGGGGCTTGACCATACCAGAATCGGGGAGCGGACCGTATGAAGCTGAACTCCGCTGTGATTGGCCTGGGGTTCGTGGGCAAGGCCCACGTCGAAGCTCTGCGCCGTCTGGGCATCCCGGTTCGCGGCGCCCTCGGAAGTTCCAGCGAAACCACGGCTGCGGCATGCAAAGCCTTGAACTTGGATCGCGCCTACGCCTCCCTCGACGATCTCGCCGCGGATCCCGACGTTCACGTCGTCCACCTCTGCACTCCCAACTATCTCCACTTCGATCAAGCCAGTCGCCTCCTTCGCGCGGGTAAACACGTCCTCTGTGAAAAGCCGCTCACCATGGATTCCGCCGAGTCAGAACTCCTCGTCGCCCTTACTCGCGAGACGCAAAAAGTTGGCGGCGTTGCCTATAATCTGCGTTATTACCCGCTTTGTCAGGAAGCTCGCGCCCTCGTTGAAAAAGGCGCCATCGGCCATCCCAGACTCGTCCATGGCAGTTTCTTGCAAGATTGGCTGCTCTATCCAAACGATTGGAATTGGCGCCTCGACCCCAAACTCGGCGGTCAACTCCGTGCCGTCTCCGATATCGGCACGCACTGGCTGGACCTGGTTACCTGGATTACAGGCCGCAAGATAACGGAGCTTTGCGCCGATCTGGTCACCGTCGTTCCTGTCCGCCAAAGGCCGCGCGGACGTGTCGAAACTTTCCAGCAGGCCGATCCCTCGAATGTGGACCCCGTACCCATCGAAACCGACGACTACGCTTCAGTGTTATTCCATCTGGAAGGAGACTTGACCGGCGCTATGACTGTCTCGCAGGTCAGCGCAGGCCGCCGCGCGCGTTTGTGGTTTGAAATTGACGGCACCGAAGGTTCCCTCGCCTGGAATTCGGAAGAGCCGGGCACTCTCTGGATTGGTCGCCGCAACCGCGCGAACGAGGAACTTCCCAAGGATCCCGCGCTCTTAAGTCCGCAGGCGCGCCGCTATGCCGCTTATCCTGGCGGACACGCGGAAGGATATCCCGACACCTTCGTTCAACTTTTCCGCGATTTTTACGAATACATCGAAGCCGGTGATCTGAAGGCTCCTCGCACTTTCCCTACTTTCGAAACAGGCAACGAAGAGATGGTTCTCTGCGAAGCGATTGAACAGAGTTCCAGATCGCGTGCCTGGGTTGCCGTCGGCAACACTTAATCTCGGGTAATGTGCCGGCCTTTTAGCTTCCCCCGGAATCCCTCGCCGCAGACGCAGCGGCGCCCGAATCCAAACTGTCGTTTGTCTGGGTCTGAAACAATCTCTTGAGTTTCAAAAAAGGCTGTTCCAGCAGCTTCCACGAAATGATGGGGAGCAGATAGGACGCCGCGACCACCAGCCAGAACGCCGCCATCGGATGAGCGTCCTTCAGGTGCAGCCGTTTGAAGGCGTCATCGGGGATCTTATGCAGCAGGTAGAGCCCGTAGCTGATTGTCCCGGTAAACGTCAGGAAACGGTTTGTCAGGAATGCCCGGAACCAGGTGTTGCCTGAAAACAGAGCTAGGTAAACGAACGATGCCGAAGCCACCACCGCCATCGAAAATGCCAGCCACATCGTTTGGTATGCCGCTGTCGTTACCGCCAGTGGCGCGGCCACCACAAATATAATCCACGCCGGCTTAAGAAGCCGCTCAGGCTCGAACCCGGATTCCCGCACCGAAATCGCAAGCAGCGCGCCGGCCATCATCCCATCCAGTCGGCAAAACGGATTGGAGTAGATGATCCAATGCCGCGTTAGAAACAATAAACGAACTCCCGGCGAGAGCAAAAGCACCGTCCACGCAAAGAACTGCAACTGCCCACTCTTCAGTAATCGCACGCACAACGGCCAGACCAGGTAGAAAAGTTCTTCAACCGCCAGCGACCACGATACCCCCAGCGGCCCCACCGCCAGTGCCGGAGCACTGACCAGAAAATTCTGCAGAAATAATGGATAAGACCACCACGGCGAGGATCGTTCAAAAAGTTCGGATACGTCTTGCGGGCGCACCAGCGGCAGAATCACAAACATCAGGATCAGTACGGAATAATACAGCGGCCAGATCCTCAGGCACCGCCGCGCATAGAAGTTCCGGAAGTAGCCCTCCGACAATTTCGAATCCAGCAGAATCCCGGTAATCAGGAATCCGGAGAGAACGAAGAACAGGTCCACGCCCATCCATCCATAGTTTGAAAAAAGCGACAACGGCGGGGAAGAGAACCCGTGCAGGTTATGGGCGAGGACAACGAGAATAGCGATGCCGCGGACGGCGTCGAGTTGTGGAATCTTTTGTCGCACAGGCGGTGGCAGCGGCCCAACGAGCGAACTCTACCCAACGTCGCTCCGCTGGCCTATGTTTCTATCTTGCGCGGCAAAAAAGGTCAAATCGAGCAGGAACAACTGCCGCAGGCGGGATTCAATAGGCTAACTGCAGAATTTCGTTGCCTTTCAGATTGTAGAAAACGGCCAGGCTCCGGCTGCGCAACAGTTCGTCGGCAAGCACGTCGGCAATAAATTCGATTTGCCGGAATAGATTTGCTTTGCGGCTGGAGAGCCCCTCGAAAAGCACTACCGTGGTTTTCGCCTCATTCCGGTTCGCTCCGTACAAATACCAGAAGCAGACCGACATCGTTGGCGTTGGCCCAACGGCGCGCTCCGCAGGGTAGGGCAGCGGCCGATCCGCAAGCAGCAGATGAAAATTCCTGCCGTCGGATCGCGAGATCATGGGGATGCCCTCCGCCAAGCGTAGCAGCAAGGCCTCTTCGTTATTCCACTCGCAATGTGGGCAGACATTGAAGTTTCGGAATGCACTTTGGGAGGGTTCAAGAACTTGGTTCACAACATACACCTCGAGTGAGAGCGTCAAACTTACTGCGGGCGCTCTGGGCGGAGTGCACGCAAAGGCAGGCAAGCGGAGTATCTTATTTAAGGAGTAACGTAGTCAAGAGGAAAGTCAATCACTTAGTATCGTGCTTCGATCGTTTGGCCCCACTGCACGCTTCCTTCAGGGCCTCGGTTATCTGGCCTTCCGTGTACCGGAGGTCGCGAAGAATACTCTTGCTATGCTCGCCAAGCAGCGGCGGCGGTAGTCGGTAAACGATGGGTTGCTCGCTCAAACGAATAGGGTTGGCGATGCTCTTGGCAACCCGCAGCGTGGGATGTTCCAATTCCACCACTAGGCCCCGCGCCAGCGTTTGAGCGTCTCCGAGAGCTTCTCCGACCGTCTGGATCGGCGCCACCGGGATATCGGCTTCCTTCAGTCGCGCCAGCCAGGCTGCGCTCTCGAAACGCTCGAAATACCGCTGCAGCAGCGGGATCAGGTGCTCGCGATTCTCATTGCGCGCAGCGTTGTTCGCAAATCGCATGTCGTTCCCAAGTTCCTCCGCTCCAAGAATTCGCACCAGCCGGCGCCATTGCTCCTGGGTCCCGACGCCAACCACAAAATATCTCCCATCGCTCCCTCGAAAAAGCTGATACGGCACAATATTCGGGTGAGCGTTTCCCCAACGACGTGGCGAGACCCCTGCGTTCAGATAACTGCTGCCGACGTTCGCCAGCCAGGTCAACTGTGAATCAAACAGCGCCATATCCAGGTAGTCGCCCTTCCCGCTGCGTTCCCGCGCGAAAAGAGCGCCCAGGATGCCCATCGCCGAATACATCCCCGTGGTCATGTCCGCGATGGCGATGGGAAACCGCAGCGGTCCGCCCTCCGGCTCGCCTGTGAAGCTCATCACCCCCGCCTCTGCCTGCGCCAGAATGTCGTACCCCGGTTGTTCCGCTTTGGGGCCCGTAAAGCCATATCCGGAAATGCTGCAGTAGATCAGGCGGGGATATTTCCCCCGAAGTGTTTGCGGATCCAGGCCGCGCCGCTGCAGCGAAAGTATGGATGGTTGATTGCAAATAAATACGTCGGCAGTGGAGAGCAAACGCTGTAAAATTTCTCCACCCAGCGGATGGTCGTAGTTGAGGCTAATGGATCTTTTGTTGCGATTGGTGGCGAGATAATAAGCGGATTCCGTCCCGACAAATGGGGGCCCCCAGCCGCGCGATTGGTCGCCGCCCGCATTCCGCTCAACTTTGATGACATCAGCGCCCAGGTCCCCAAGCAGCATCGCGCAATAGGGGCCGGCCAGGGCTTCCGCCAGTTCGATGACTCGGATCCCGTCGAGGACCATGCTCATGGAATAGAATTATAACGGAGATTCTGCAGCTCGCCGCCAACCGGCAGATTGGAAAGCATCGTGATGTCCTTCCTTGCCTGAGAGGAGACGTTCCCGGACAATATGGTTACCGAAGAAAATACCGAACATGTGGCGGCGCAATTGAACGCGCCGGATGGAGATCCCGGAACGATGGCGAACGCGACGCAGCCCCCGAAACGATTTGTCGCCTATTTTTCAATGGAAATTGCCCTGGAAAACCAAATCCCCACCTATAGCGGCGGGCTGGGCGTTCTTGCGGGCGACACCATCCGTGCCGCCGCCGATATCCGCTTGCCCATGGTGGCCGTCTCTCTCCTCTACCGCAAAGGCTATTTTCGCCAGCGGCTTTCCGAAGAAGGAGCGCAAACGGAAGAAGCCGTCGAATGGATTGTTGAGAAGCACTTAATAGAAGAGGAACCGCGCGTCTCGGTCACCCTGGAAGGGCGCAAAGTTGAATTGCGCGCCTGGCGCTATAGCGTCAAGGGCGTTCGTGGTTACGAAGTGCCCGTCTACTTCCTGGATGCAGACCTTCCTTCGAATGACCAGCGGGACCGTGACTTGACCGGCCAGTTGTATGGCGGCGATCCCTACTACCGCCTCTCCCAGGAAGTCTTGCTCGGCATCGGCGGCGTGCGCATGCTCCGCGCATTGGGGCAGACGGAACTCATGCGCTACCACATGAACGAAGGCCACGCCGCGCTGCTCACTCTGGAATTGCTCGGGGAAGAGGCCGCCCACGTCGGCAGAAAGTCCATTAAAGGCGAAGACATCGAAAAGGTGCGATCCAAGTGCGTCTTCACGACACACACTCCCGTCCCAGCAGGTCACGACAAATTTCCGGTCGAGTATATGACCCGCTTGTTCCCCGACCAGAATCGTTTTTTCGACGTCAAAGACGCTTCCTCCGCCGATCTGGTCCGCAGCGTTTTGCAGGTGGAGCAGAATTATCCTGACCTCGAAGAGGCCGCCAGGCGCGGCGCTTCGGTCAATATGACCTATCTCGCGCTCAGCCTCAGTAATTTCATTAACGGCGTTGCCAAGCTGCACGGCGAAGTCTCGCGGAAGATGTTTCCCAACGTTCCCATCGAAGCCATCACCAACGGTGTCCACGCCGCCACTTGGGCCTCCCCGTCATTTCGCGAGCTTTTCGACCGCATGATTCCCTCGTGGCGCGAAGATAATTACAGTCTTCGCGGCGCCCTCGGCCTGCCCCCCGAAGAAGTCTGGGCCGCGCACCTTCTGGCCAAGCACGACCTCCTGGAGACGGTACGCAAGAAAACCGGGTTGAAACTCGACCCCGACGCTTTCACCATCGGTTTCGCTCGCCGCGCCACTGGCTACAAGCGCGCCGACCTCATCCTCAGCGACCTCGATCGCCTTCGACAAATCGCGAAAAACGTGGGCGCGTTTCAGATCGTCTATGCGGGCAAAGCCCACCCGCGCGACGGCGGCGGCAAAGAGATCATCAAGAAAATTTTCAAAGCCAAAAAGGCTTTGAAAAAAGCCGTCACCATTGTTTTTCTGGACGACTACGACCTGATCCTCGGCGGCAAGCTCACAGCCGGCGGAGATTTGTGGTTAAACACTCCGCAATATCCGCTCGAAGCTTCCGGCACCAGCGGCATGAAAGCGGCTCTCAACGGCGTGCCCAGCCTCAGCATCCTCGACGGCTGGTGGGTGGAGGGAAATATTGAAGGTGTCACCGGCTGGTCCATCGGCGAGGCCCATCGCGGCGATCCTGGGCCGGAAACTCCGGTGGACAACGCCTATGATGCGGAAAGCCTCTACTCAAAACTTGAGGGCGTTATTCTTCCCTTGTATTACGGCAGCAGGGAGCGTTATCTCGACGTCATGCGCCACGCCATCGCGATCAACGGCTCTTTCTTCAACACTCAGCGCATGGTGCAGCAGTACATCACCGACGCTTACTTGCGCTAGCACGCCGCGCCTGTACCACTTCTTCCGGCCGGACCTCCATCAACATCACGCGCCGCGGCAGTTCGCGAAAGCCAGCCTTGCGATAAAAGTTTGCCGCTGCCTTATTGCGCATTGGCAGTTGCAACTGGAACGCCCGCATCCCGCGCTCCCGGCAATAATCCTCAATCTCGTAAAGCGCCAGCGATCCAATCCCTTGGTTGCGGAACCGCTTCTCCACAAATAAATCCCGCAGCACGCCTTCGGCCCCCCCAAATTCCAGTTCAAAGTTGTACGTCAGCAACGCATACCCGACCGGCTTCTTGTGATTCTCCATCATCCACATCTTTCCCTGTGATGGATTCCTCAGCAGCACATCCAGGCCCTGGCTCAGCGACTGCCGATGCACCGGGATCCTTTCAAACCGGTTGTACGCGATCACCAGCTTCAACAGCTCCCTGTGATCCTTGGGGCCGCACGAACGGAACGAAACCAGCATGATTCCTCACTTTTTCTGAGCGACTGGAATGCGCTTGGTGCCTTCAAGCTCCGCGCCCGCATCCAGAATATTCGAACGCGAAAAATCCTTAAAAAATTCCCAGCTCCCGTATTTCTCCGTCAGCTCCGGCAGAACCGCGCCGACCAGCGCGTCGCCCCTTTTGTTGGCGTCCACACCTTTCTTCACCGCGCCGCGTAGCCACGTCAGGTATCCCTGAAACTCCTGTACGTCATCCGCATTGCCCACGTCGCCATGCCCCGGAACAAAAATCACCGCGCGCGGCAGCGCCGAATTGGGCAAAGTGTCCGATTTTTCTTCCGTAAACTCCGATAGCGTCGAAATCCATGTCGACGTCGTCGCGTCAATCAGGTTCGGCAGCGTGTGCCGCCAGAAAAGGTCGCCGCAGAAAACGATGCCCGCATCGGGAATCGAAACCACCGAATCGCCCCCCGTGTGGCCCTGCATGTACGCTACTTCAATCCGCCGCGTCCCTAGAAAAAGCGTCACGCCTGTGTCGTAAGTCACCTCCGGCGCGAGCAGGTTTTCAACCAACGCCTTTTCTTCTGGCTTGATCTTGTCTCCGAAGAATTTCAGGTTTTCTGTGTGGATCCACGCCCGCACGCTGTGATGTCCCACAATCACCGCCCCCTGCTGGGCGAACACGCGGTTTCCCGCCACATGATCCAGGTGATAGTGCGTGTTGATCACGAATTTGATCGGCAGGTGCGTCAGGCTGTGAATCTGGCCCAGCAGCGCCTTCGCCGCGGCCTCATTTTCAAACGTATCGATCACCGCCACGCCGTCGTCGCCGACCACGAACCCGGCGTTCGCCCCGGCATCGCCCTTCGCGTCGTCAATCGCCGCCCAGATGTTCGGGCCGATCAGCTTCAATTGAAAAGGAAGTGGCGCGTCCGCAGACTGGCCAAGCAGAACCGCCGCCGAAAAACAAAACAAAAAAGACACCCGTAAGAGGAATCGCATTACAACTATCCTACTTCAAGCCACCCACTATAAAAAGGCATCGCCCCGTAGCGGCCACCTTCAGGTGGCCAAGCCGAGTAGCATCGGCTTCGGCCTCTGCTCTCCCTCTTGTGTTTGTAGGGCCTGCCTTCCGTTTGCCCTGGCGCAGGAAGGGAGGCGGGCCGCAGGTTTTTGCATCGATCGCGCCGTAAAAAATTCGACTCACCGCACCCGATTCTTATACAACGCCATCCCCACAGCCGCATCCATCCCAATCTTTTCCAGCGCCCGTATCTCCCGCCCCGACGAAATCCCCCCGGCCGCAACAATCTGCAGCCTCGTCGCTGCTCGCAAATCGCGAAACCATTCCAAATTTACACCGCTCATCGTCCCCTCGCGGTCCACATCCGTACAAAGAAATCCCCCGCAGAAAGGTTCCAGCTCCGCCATCACCTCCCGCGGCGAAACCCGCAGGGATTTCCGCCATCCGTGCACCACGATCTTTCCTTTCGCCGTATCCAGCGCGATTAGCACCTGTCTTTTTTTCACGCGGCCCCGCAACCTTCTCAGAAACGCCAGATTCGCCCGCCCATCACGCAACGCCGCGCTGCCAATAATGATTTGCGCCACGCCCAGCCGGATCAGCGCCTTCGCTGCGCTCACGGTTCGAATTCCCCCGCCAACTCGCACCTTCATGCCATGCTCCCGTTTCGCACGCACGCAAAGTTCTTTCACCAGCCTCTGGTTGTGCCCTTTTCGCATCGCGGCGTCCAGATCGATCACATGCAGCCATTCGTGATGTCCGAACTTCTTCAACAATCCGAAAACATCGGGAACGGCAAGCTCGCGCCGCCGGCCATGCACAAGCTGCACCGCTTGTCCGCCTTGCAGATCGATGCACGGGATCAACACGGTAATCGCACCTCCACTCCGTTTCCTCGCAAATATTCCTTCAGCGCTCGTATTGATTGCGCCTGGTCATGAAAGATCGACGCAGCCAGCGCGGCATCCGCCTCTCCTCGCGTGAACACCTCCAGAAAATGCGCCGGCGTCTTCGCTCCGCCGGAAGCAATCACCGGCACGGAAAGACTCTTGCTGATCGCCGCTGTCAATTCCGTATCAAATCCAGATTGCGTGCCGTCCCGATCCACCGACGTCAGTAAAATCTCCCCGGCGCCCATCTCCACTCCGCGCAGCGCCCATTCCGCCGCATCCAGCGCCGTCGCCTGCCGTCCGCCACGAATCCGTACTTGCCAACCGGTCCCATCGCGCTTCGCATCAATCGCCAGCACCACCGCTTGCGCACCGAATTCTGCGGAAAGCTCGCTCAAAAGTTCCGGCCTCTCGACCGCCGCCGTATTCACCGTGATTTTGTCCGCCCCGGCCCGCACCACCGCGCGCGCCGTTTCCAGCGAGCGAATTCCCCCGCCCGCCGTCAGCGGGATCGCCAAATGTTCGGCAACGCGGCGAATGGTTTCGAGAAACGTCGGGCGATTGTCCCGCGCCGCGGCGATGTCCAGTACCACCAACTCATCCGCGCCTTCCGCGTTGTAGCGTGCCGCGAGTTCCACCGGGTCGCCCGCATCCCGCAATTCTTCAAAATGCACGCCCTTCACCACGCGCGTGCCGTCCGTATCAAGGCAGGGAATGATGCGCCGCGCCAGGCTCATGCCGCCGCCCGCAAGAAATTGCGCAGCACTTGCGCGCCCGCCTCGCCGCTCTTTTCAGGATGAAACTGCACGGCCCTGATATTTCCTTTTTCGAGCACGGCGACAAATTCGCGTCCGTGCGCAGACACGGCCACGGTCTCATTCCCCGCGGCGGGCGCGGCAAACGAATGCGCAAAATAAAAATACGCGTCCGAAGAAACCGATTCGAGCAGCCGGCTCGCCCGAACGCTTTTCAGTGTGTTCCATCCCATGTGGGGAAGTTTCACCTCGTCGGGAAGCCGCGTAACGCGCCCTGGCAGAAGTCCAAGGCCTCGCAAGGTCGGAGCCTCCTCGCTCGATTCATACAGCGCCTGCAATCCCAGGCAGATCCCCAGAAACGCCGCGCCCCGTCCGATCGCCTCAATCAATGGTTCCCGCAAGCCGCGCGCATCGAGCGCAGTAATCAGCGCCGCGCAATGGCCCACGCCCGGCAGCACCAAACTCTGCGCCGCCGCGATTTTCTGCGCAAGATTCGTCGCCTCCACCTGCGCGCCCAGCCGCCGCAGCGCTCGCTCCACCGACGGCACGTTGCCCGCACCGTAATCGATCAGCGTCACCTTCACAGCAGCTCCTTCGTGCTCGGCAGCACTTTCCGCAGCCGCCGGTCCGTCGAAACTGCAAATCGCAACGCCCGCGCGAACGCCTTGAATAGTGCCTCCACCTGGTGATGCGTGGATCGCCCGTACAAAACTCCAAGGTGAACGTTCGCCCGAGCCGCTTGCGCGAAGCCCTGAAAGAAATCCTCCACCAACTCCGTCCGAAAATCTCCCACCCGCACCGCCGAAAATCGCGCGTTCACCACGCAATGCGGCCGCCCGCCAATATCGATCGCAGCCACGCCCAGCGTTTCGTCCATCGGCATCAGGAAATATCCCGCGCGGTTAATCCCGCGCTTGTTCCCGAGCGCCGAAATCACGGCCTCTCCCAGCGCAATGCCCACGTCCTCCACCGTGTGGTGCTGGTCCACGTCCAAGTCGCCCGTCGCCTTGATTTTTAGGTCGAAGCCTCCGTGCCGCGCAACCAGGTCCAGCATGTGATTGAAAAAGGGAATCCCCGTGGAAATGTCCGATTTCCCGCGGCCGTCGAGATTCATCCGCAGCTCAATTTGTGTTTCCTTGGTGTTCCGCCGGACTGTCGCGCTGCGTGCCATCCGTTCACCTGTTCTCGCGATCGAGAGTCGCCAAAACCCTTTCCAGCTCTTTTTCGGTCCCAATTGTGATCCGCGCAAATCCCGGCCCAATGTCCTTGCTGCGCTCGCGAATCAGGATTCCATTCCGTGTCAACCGGCGAAAGAAAGCCGCGCCGCGCTCGCCAAAATCAGCCAGCAGAAAATTACCGGCGCTGGGAAACACGCGCACCTCTCGTCGCTGCAGCTCGCCCTCGAACCATTCCCGCAGCCGCTTCGTCTCCCGGGTGTAGCGCTCGATCGTTCGCCTTTCGCGCACCGCGGCCACCCCGGCCGCAAGTGCCGCCGCGTTCACAGGGAAGGGAGGTAATGCCCGCCGCACCAGCGCAAGCGAATCGCGCCGCCCAATCACCGCCCCTAATCGAAGCCCGGCCAAGCCCGCGGCCTTCGAAAATGTCTTCGCGATGAAAAGATTCCCATGCCGGCGAATCCACGGAACCCCAGTGACGCCCGAAAAATCTGCATACGCTTCGTCGAGAACAACGGCGGTATGCGGCGCTGCCTTCAGTATTTTCTCGATCCCCGCTTTGTCTACCAGTGTTCCGGTCGGATTGTTCGGATTCGCCAGGAAGAAAACGCGCGGTTTCTGCAAAAGCGCGTTAAGCACGTCCGCCAGCGGAAACTCCATTTCCTTCGAGTACCGCAACGCTTCAACGCGCGCCCCGGCGATCTCCGCGTAATAGCGGTACATCGGAAAAGTCGGCTCGCAAATCAGGATGTGACTGCCCGGCTCCACGAATGTATCGAAGAAAACCCGCAGCGCGTCATCCCCGCCGTTGGTCAACACCAGCTCCTCGGGCTTCACGCCGAAATACCGTGCGAATATCTTCGCCGGCGCCGCATACTCCGGATACATCGCCAGCTCTTTCCCGCCGAGCCGCCGCAGCGCTGCCAGCGCCGCCCCACTGCATCCCGTAGTGTTCTCGTTGAAATCCAGCCGTATTTTCCCCCAGCGTCCCTCGGCGGGGGCCTCATACGTCCTGCGATCGAGAATCGCTTTGCGAACCGGCAAACGCACCTTCATCTCCGCACCTCAACGGCCCGCGCGTGCGCCGTCAATCCCTCAGCATTCGCAAGGCGCTCCACGTCATCAGCCAGGCTTCTGAATCCGGCCCTGCCGATTTTCTGCACCGTTATGCATTTCACAAAGTCCCCTGCCGATAGCCCGCCGCGCCTTCGCGCCCATCCGCCCGTTGGCAGCACGTGATTGCTACCGCTGGCATAATCCCCGAATGGCTGTGCGCTAAGCGCGCCGAGAAAGATCGTCCCCGACGAGCGGATCCTGCCCAACAGCTTTTCTCCATCCTCGGGCAAGCTCAAATGCTCCGGCGCGAACCGGTTCACAAATTCACAAGCGTGCTCCACCGATCCCGCCACCAAGATCGCTCCCGTCTTCCGGATGGAGCTCTGTGCCGGATTCGTCTTCGGCAACGCCTTTAATTGCGCCATCACCTCAATCTGCACTTTCTGCGCGAACGCCGCCGACGAAGTCACCAGGTAACTCCCGGCATCCGGCGCATGCTCCGCCTGCGCCAGCAAATCCGCCGCGATCCATCGCGGGTTACCGCTGTTCGCCAGCACCACCGCTTCCGTCGGTCCCGCCGGCATATCAATCGCGCAATCCGCGCTCACAATCTGCTTCGCCGCGGTCACATACCGGTTGCCCGGCCCGCAAATTTTTTCCACCGCCCCAATCTTTCGCGTTCCATAAGCCATCGCCGCAATCGCCTGCGCCCCGCCAATTCTCGCGAATTCCGTGACGCCAAGCAGTTCCGCCGTTGCCAGCAACGCATCATTCGGATGCGGGCAAACCACCGCGATTCGCTCCACGCCCGCCACCTGCGCCGGCACCGCGGTCATCACCAGCGTCGAGAGCAGCGCAAACCGTCCGCCCGGAATATAGCATCCGATCGAATCCACCGGCCGGACGATCTGCCCGATACTCACGCCGGCCTCAACATCCAGGCTCCAGTCGTGCGGCAGTTGCTTCTCGGCCACCTTCCGAACATTCTTCGCCGCGTGTTCAACCGACTTCAGGAATTGCCGGTCCACGTGTCGTCCTGCGGCCGCCATCTCCTTCTTCGAAATCCAAAGCCCAGTCTGTGAAAAGTCCGTTCCATCCAGTTTCTCCGACCAATCTTCAACCGCCCGATCGCCCCGCCTCCGCACGTCGGAAACGATTCGCGAAGCCACGCGATACGCCTCTTGGTCGTGCGTCTGCCGGAGCCTCAGCAGCCCAGCCTCTGTTTTCTCCCTAAGTTTCAGGATTCGCATCACAGCACAATCTTGTTCAGGGGATATTCCACAATCCCCTGAGCCTTTGCGGCTTTCAATCGCGGCAGGATCTGCCGCACAACCGATTCCTCGATGATCGTGTTCACCGCCACCCAATCCGAATCGCTCAGCGACGATATCGTCGGGTTTTTCAACGCGGGCAGCGCCGCCAGCACCGCATCCAGATTTTCCCTCCGCACGTTCAGCATCAGCCCCACGCGCGTGGCCGCGGCGATCGCTCCCTGCAGCATCAGCACCATGTTTTCCGCTTTTTCCCGCTTCTCCGGATCAGCCGCCGCCTTGCGGTTCATGATAAACACCGTCGCCGACTCCAGCACCGTATCGAGAATCCGCAGCCGGTTCGCCCGCAACGACGATCCCGTCTCCGTAACTTCCACGATCGCGTCCGCAAGTTGCGGCACCTTCACTTCCGTCGCACCCCACGAAAACTCCACCCGCGCTTTCACGCCGTGACTCGCTAGATATTTTTCCGCGATCCCCACCACCTCCGTGGCGATCACCTTGCCCTCCAGGTCTTTCGGCCCGTGAATCGGCGAATCTTCCGGCACCGCCAACACCCACTTCACGCGCGCCAGCCGCTGCTTCGCGTAGACCAGTTCCGCCAGCTCCACCACATCCGCGTGCGTTTCCACCACCCAATCGTGGCCGGTAATCCCCGCTTCCAACGCGCCGGATTCCACATACCGCGCCATCTCCTGCGCCCGCACCAGCAGGCAACTCACTTCCGGATCGTCAATCGTCGGCACGTAACTCCGTGAACTCAGCGCGATCTTCCACCCCGCTCGCGACATCAGGTCAATCGTCGCCTCCTGCAAACTTCCCTTTGGAATGCCTAGCTTCAGCAGGCTCATTTTTCCCCCTGTCGCCCATACACCTGGTCGGTCGAAAACGTTTTCTCCGCCACAATCCGCGCAGTCCCATCCGCGCTCAACTCCCGAAAAAAACATGTGCGGTAGCCTTCATGGCAAACTCCTGGCCCGACCGGTTCGACAAGCAGCACCAGCGCATCCGCATCGCAATCCACCAGCGCCCGCTTCAGCCGCAGCACGTGCCCGCTCGTCTCGCCCTTCTTCCAAAGCTTGTTGCGCGAACGGCTGAAAAAATGCACCTCGCCGCTCCTCCACGTCTCCCCCAAGGCCTCCGGATTCACGTAGCCGAGCATCAGCACTTCCTTGCTGGCGTGATCCTGCAGAATCGCTGGAATCAGGCCGCCCTGTTTTTCAAATGCCAGTTCCACAAAAACCTCCCCCCAAAAAACAAAAATCCCGCCTGGCGCTGCGCGCCGGCGGGGCAGTTCCTGCTCGAATATTGCAAAATTTCTAGGCAGGGCTCCACGGGCGCGGCATGTGGCCGTGATGATGATGGTGTCGATGCGCCCGAAAGGTCATCTGAATGGAAAAGTACAGGAACAGGATGGCGAGTGTCAATCGGAAGATTGCGGCTGCCTGATTCAAGAAATCGATTCAAGAAATCGCTAGCCGCGGGTGGTGGTGCCGGGGGGACCTCCCGCGCTGTAATTCACCGTCATCAAAAAATGCAGCGCCACCCCATAGCGGTTATTGGGCAGCTCTTCCACCCGAACCACCTCCGCCACATATTCGCAGTTCATCGGATCGTGCTGCGAGGTAAACGGAAAGGTCACGAATACGCGCATGCCCTTGTAATAGCCCTTCCGCCGCGTCTGAAAAAATATGCCATCCTTGGAAGCGTTCACGCTTACCGGCAAGTCCTCAAAGTGCTCGTCACGCGGCTCTGAAGGGCGCACGCGCAGCGGTTTGGCGATTTTGGCGCGCCGGGTACGGCGTTTATCCGTAAGCTGGGGCTCGGTTTGGTCTGGCATTCGAGTCCCCCATGGGCGAAGGGGTACCTTCATGATTAAGGCCACTGCGCGAAACGTCAAGACATTGCGCCGAATCTGATACTCGTGGAGAGTGTATTAATATCGCTTAGCGAGGAAACATGGCCGAAAAAATCTTCAAGCCCGAAAGTGAATGGCGCAAGCAGCTCACTCCCAATCAGTTCTATGTAACTCGCCAGAAAGGCACCGAGCCGCCGTTTACAGGGGAATATGAGTCCACCGAAACGCCAGGCACCTACAAGTGCGTCTGTTGCGGCCATCCCCTCTTCCGCTCCGAAGCAAAATTTCATTCCGGTTGCGGTTGGCCCAGTTTCACGGCTCCTCTGGAAAATCCGGCCGTCGACGAGGAGACCGACACCTCCCATGGCATGACGCGCACCGAAGTGAAGTGCAGCCGCTGCGACGCGCATCTCGGCCACGTCTTCGAAGATGGTCCCGGGCCCACACATCTGCGTTATTGCATCAACTCGGTCTCTCTTGCGCTCGATAAAGACAAGCGCTGACCGCGTCCGCGAGCAGCTTTCCAAATTGTTAGGACTGGGGAGATTCGTTACGCGGCGGGGCAGGAGTACGCAACCATCTCGGCTACCGGGTCAACGTCGCGTTGCCAGGCGGCCAACAGCAACACTTTATGTCCCGTCGGATACCGGAACACGTAATACACATTCGCAATCCCATCGAGCTCGAAGAATCCGGGGCGGCGCGGGTCCGGACGTCCGGGCATGCCCGTATCCAGCAACATGCGCAACTCCGCGATCTGCTCCTGAGAGTGAGCGCGAAGGTCCTCGATCAGCGGTGGTCTTTTATTTCCGTTCAACATCATTCGGTCTGCCAGTGCCAAATGCATCATATTCCTTCTCCACTTAGTAAAGACGCAGTATTTGTCGAAATGTTTCATGAATAGCTCGTCAAATTTCCTATCCTCAAGCCCGCAAAACGCCGCGAAAGCCATTCCCGCCCGGCAACCAGCCTCGCTCCGAACCTGTAGACACCCGCATTGCATTGCGATATGGTGCGCTTTAATCGGTATTTCTGCGGTTTCAGGAGGAGCGAGTGCCCGGAATTGGCATCTCGATCAAGCGGCTGCTCAAACTGGCGGCGCTTTCCTGCTCGTTCGTTTTCTTGCCGCTTTATGCCCAGGAAGTTTCAGAAGCTCAGACCCAAAAGCAGTTGCTCTTGCAAATCGATCCAGGCGCGGAATCCGCGGCGCTGGGGCAGGCGCACAGCGCACACGACGTTCATACCAATTTGATGTCTGGCGGAGGGCAAAGTTACATATTTCTCCGGCCCCGATCCGAGTTTACAGCCTTCGACAAATTCATTTGGACCTCCTACCCCGGCGCGATCCAGCGCATGGAATCGGCCTTCTACTGTAACGACACGCCCTTTATCGACCAGGTCCGCTTGCCTCTGGCAACTTTCTGGCGCGGCCGCATCAAACTCGTCGGCTTCGAGAGTGACGTCACCACAGCCAACTTCGTCATGGGCCTTCCCGGCCAGGGTGCGCTGCACAACCTTAGCGCGTTTGGCGGCAATGGCTTTCTCGCCGTTCACACCCCGCCTTCCGATCAACTCGCGGGTATCAACATGACCTTCACCTGGCACCCCGGTGCGGCGGACTCCGCCGACAGCAGCGCCCTACGGGGCATTGAATATCTCGTCCATGCCAGCCGCGGCCATTTCCCCTTCGGAAGCGGACGGTCCGATTCGTCCTCCGCGGCGGTCCATTAGTCCCTTCCTTCAGGATTATAATTCTCGCTGCCTTTCTCAGGCCGCACTTGCGATTCGTTATTATTCTTGCGATAGTGACATTTACGATTACTTCCAATCAGAGGTGTCCGTGGCAAAAGCGTCGACTCCAGCGAAAGGCCCCCGGAAATCTGTCCGGGACGGAAAGTCGGAATTCGGAAAGGATCGCCGCCGAAAACATCATCATTTCCTGGTCACCGTCAATTACGCCGACGGGGAAACGTTTGGCCGGGTTTATACCAACAAGGAAAAAGCCACTCGCTTTGCCGAGCGCCAGCGCCGCTCTCCCATCGTCAAATCCGCGCGCGTCACTCAGGTTTCCTGATTCGCCGGGTGCTTCTCAACTTTTTGCGGGGTGCCTTGTCGACTCGGGGAGAAGCGTGCTATAAAAGTTATAGTTTAAGCGGCCTTAGTATAGTGGTAGTACGGAACCTTGCCAAGGTTCAGGTGTCGGTTCGATTCCGATAGGCCGCTCCATTTCTTCTTCGTTTTTCCCCTTAACTCCAATCGCACCTGTCCCGGCAACTGGCATTAGCGTCGTCGTTTCTCGCCTTTAAATTGCCTACCGCCATTGCCAAAGATAATCTCGCCGATCCGCCGTGTTGACAGAGACCTCACTTGTTGCCCCTCTTTGCGCCTGTTACACTGGCCGCCTTACTTTTATCGTTGCAGCGCGCCGTGAGCCAGGTCGCTCGAAAAAATCTCACGTGCGGCCTGAACGGGCGGTAACCTGCTGCATTCTGAAGGGGCGACGTGCCTCCCGAAATCACAAATCGCTCCCGCCGCGCTCTCGATGAACGAACTCCTGTTCAGGCTATCAACCCCGATCTCTCAAACGCCCCTCTGATCTCCTCCGCAGAAGAAGTCTCCAACTCCTGGCACCGCTGCATGGCGGACTATCACGTGAACCCCAAAGACCCGTCCGCCCCAAATGTTGTCACCCAGAGTGAACTGAACGCCTCAAAAGAGCCTGTTGCCGACATCATCGTCCACGCAAGGGAAGAGATCGATCGTCTCTACGCCATCGTTCGCCAGCAAGGCTACGTTGTCCTCCTGTGCAACAACGAGGGAGTCGCAATTCACCATCGGGGCGACGAATCACGCGCCGATGATTTCAAGCGCTGGGGCATCTGGCTCGGCGGCGTCTGGTCCGAGCAAATCGAAGGCACAAATGGTATCGGCACATGTATCACGGAGCAGCGCCCTCTCCTGGTCCACTGCGGTCAGCATTTCCGCTCTCGCCACGGCAAACTCACCTGCGCCGGCGCTCCGATCTTCGATCCCCTCGGCAATCTCGCGGGCGTTCTGGACGTCTCCGCCGTAGCGACCGATAGCCCCGATCGTCCCCAGCAGCTCGCTCTCGCCGCCACCATCGCCTCCGCCCGCGCCGTCGAAGAGCGCCTCTTCCGCGAACACTTCCGCCATGAATGGATCGTTGCTGCTTTGCCGTCAGACGAAACCGCGCCCGCTCTCCTGCTTGCCGTCGACGATAACCAGCGCGTCCTCGGCGCCGACCGAGTCGCTCGCGAAGCGTTCTCACTCGGCAAAAAAACTCTCGCCGCTGGCGTGCCGCTCTCCTCTCTCTTCGACTTCAGTCCTTCGCTTTTCCGCAGGCGCGGCGGACAGGACATTCCCGTTCTTCTGGCCCACGCAAGTCGCAACGGCCAGTGGCGCGCGCTAATCACCCCGCCCCTCGCGAAATCGAATCTGTCCCGCAACTGGCCCGAAGCCGTCGTTCACTCGCAGCCCAGACTGAGCATGCTCAGCTTCATGCCCATGCCTGAAGCGCCCGATGAAAGCCGCGGTGGCCTCTCCCCCGTCATGAAGCACCGCGTCTGCGATTTCATCGAATCGCACATCGGCGAAAAGATCAGCTTGGACTCTCTGTCCACCATGGCCGGCCTCTCGCCGCACCATTTCGCCCGCGCCTTCCAGCAATCCGTTGGTATGCCGCCGCACCGGTATTTGCTTCGCCGCCGGCTCGAGCATGTCGAGCGGCTGCTGCGCGACACTCAGCTCCCGTTGTCCCACATTGCCTTGGCCGTCGGCTTCTCCGACCAGAGCCACCTCAACCGTCACTTCCGCCGCCTCACCGGCATGTCCCCCAGCCTCGCCCGCGGCCTCGACCGCTAGACATCTAATAACTGCCTTCGGGGGTCGGAGCTTTAGCTCCGACACTTAAAGGACAGAAGAATGGACTTTAGCCCCTGAGGGAACTCTTCCTCAATTTGAGCCTCCCTGTCTACGCAATCGCCTCATTTGAATAGCCTTATCCATAATTTCCCCAAAAAGCCTGCACGACGAAGCGCGCTCCGCGTCCACAAATTGAGAGCAAGATTGTACAAATCGGACCGAATTCGTCCAAGACCTCACCCGCCTCCTCAATGCATCATCTCGGAATGATTTCTCAGTACCTACACAACCCAGGAACGTATGCATCAGGGAGGAACGAACATGGAACGGGAAACTACAGTTCTTCAACCCTTGGCAGGCCGAATTCGGAATTTTTTCGCTGCCCACGATCAGCAGCCATCCACCCGCGAACAGTCGCTTCTCGCGGAAGAGCGGCGTCTTGAACGCGCCCGTATCGCCCGCGAACTCCACGACACGCTCCTGCAGGGGCTGCTCAGCGCCTCTATGCAACTGGAGCTCGCCGAAGGCTGGGTGCCGCCCGATTCTCCCGCTAAACCCATGCTCAGCCGCGTCCGCAGCCTGATGCGAAAGGGGATCGCTGAAGGCCGCGCCGCCTTGGAGGGGCTTCGTTCCGCTGAAATCCCCTCCACAACTCTCGACCAGGCCCTCTCCGATTTTCAGGTTGAGCTAACGCCCCCTGACCGCGCCCGCCTGCGAATCGTAAAAATGGGCCGCCCGAAGCCTGTCGAGCCCGCCGTTCTGCACCAGATATTCCTGATTACCCGTGAAGCCCTCTTGAACTCCCTGCGCCATTCGCAGGCAAATAAGATCGAAGTTGAAATCCAATATGCCCCGCGCAAGTTGAACGTCATCGTCCGCGACAACGGTACTGGAATCGACGCCGAATTTCTCCGCTCCGGACGCGACGCTCATTGGGGACTCACGGTGATGCGCGAGCGCGCTGCCAACATCGGCGCCCGCCTCCGCATCTGGACCAAGCCCAATCTCGGCACCGAATTCGCTCTCTCTCTGCCACTCGTCACCGTGCGATCCTCAACGCCTCTGTAGCGGCCGCCTTCTGAGGCGGGCCGTTCTCGGCCTGTGGCACAGGCATTCTTGCCTGTGCTCTTGTAAACGAAATCATCCGCAAATAACGATCGGCAATCCGAAAGCCCCACCGCGGCCGGGGTCCAACAAACCTACATCAGTCCCGGCGCTGTTTTCGGGTGATCACTGTATTGCCTTTTTCGGTGGCGAGGTTTACAACTGATTTCGCCCAAACAGTCGGGGGTGATTCATGCGATTAGGTTTCAGGGCAGCATTGTTTTTTGGGCTTGTAGTCATACTTTTGCTTGCCGCTGGCGCTTCCTGGAAATTCGAGCAAAAACACCGCGCAGGTGCTGAACCTGCTGTCACGGCGGCGGATTCAGCTGCCGCGGAGCTTGTCGACGCGCACATTCGCGCGCTCCAGCCCGGCCACCTGACCGACGTCGCTTCCACCGACCAGAACACTGTCAAGCCGTGGTTTGACGGAAGAACCGCTTTCTCTCCGCCCGTTCCTGATCTTGCCGCGCAGGATTTTCCGCTGGTCGGCGCCAGGCTCGACGTTTTCGAGGGACGCACAGTCGCCGCTTTGGTCTACGGCCGCCGCAAGCATTTCATCAGTGTTTTTCTTTGGCCCGATTCCACCCAGGACATGGAGCAATATGCAGGCGCGATGAACGGCTATCATTGGATTTCCTGGAAGCATAGCGGGCTGCGCTTCTGCGCGGTCTCCGACGCCAACCGCGACGACCTCGCCGCCCTGAAAGATCTATTCAACCGCTAGCGTGCTGCACTCGGCCTGTGGCACAGGCACTCTTGCCTGTGCGCCTTTCCCTAAATTGCCATCCCGCGCGTAGTAGCTCGACTTCCTCTTCCGCCCCGTTTTCCGGCCCGTCGGGCTCCGGAACGCGCACTTTGCGTCCCGCGTGTTGCACCGAACCCCGTGCCACCCCCCGCACCCCGTTTGCATCCAATTTTGCACGTCCATCGTAATGCGCAAGGAGGCCACTCATGCCTACTCGAGTCTCCGCGTCCGGGGTGGTTCTGGTCTTGGCGTTGTCCGGTCTGGGTTGTCCCCAATCATCGTTCGGGCAGGATAAAAGCGCTGAGGGAAGCGCCTTCCAAAGCAAGGTGGATCTGGTCTCCGTCTACTTCGCGGTGCGCGACGACAAGAAACGCCTGGTCAGCGATCTGGGGCAAACCAGTTTCAGCGTCTCCGAAGACGGCCAGCCCCAGGCCATCAAGTTCTTCGCCCATCACACTGACGTAGTCCTCAACGTAGGCGTGCTCCTGGACACGGGATCGAACATGGCCTGGATTCTCGGCGAAGAGGCCCAGGCCTCGAAGATGTTCCTCAGGCGCGTTGTGCGCCCCACGGACCTCGGCTTCATCGTGAGCTATGGCTCGCGGGTGGAAACCGTGCAATTGCCGACGTCGGACCCGGCGCTCCTGCGTGTGGCCGCCGAGTCCATTGGGAAGGGAGCGGCGATCGGACTGCCGGAACGCGCTCCGGCGGAGCCAGGCATCTGGACTGGCGGAACCGTGGGTATCAACGGGCGGAACCCGCTCGACCCGAACCGCGAGTCCCACCTCTACGACGCCATCCGCGTCTCCACGCACCGCTACCTTGTTGGCGAGGTGGGACGCAAGGCCATCGTTGTCGTCGCCCTCTCCGGCGATGCCAAGAGCGAATCCACGATGGCTGACGCTCTCGAAGCTCTGCTCGGAAACGACGTGATCGCCTACGTCCTGCAGATTTACGATGGCTCAAAGCACGACAATTGTGACGTCCTGCACATCTACCAAAGGGACAGCAGCGGAGAGCCTCTGCTGAAAAAACTTGCCGAGGCTACCGGCGGGCGAATGCTGGAAGTCCGCGGTATCGATAAACTCGAAGACGCGCTGGATGAGATCTCCGACGAACTGCACCACCAGTACAGCCTGGGCTACTACCCCGAAAACAAGAATTGGGACGGCAAGTTCCGCAAGATCCAGATCTCCGCCGGCGAAAAAGGCTTTAAGGTCTACGCCCGCAAAGGCTATTACGCCAAACCGCCGGCAGCAAAAGTTGCGGCAACGCAGTAACCAACCAGCCGCTTCGCGCACTCCCAGGTAACTCACCCGCCGCCGCTTAGCCCAGTAAGGCCCATTCCTCCCTCCACAATCCTCAATGTAGCGCTGGTCTTTTATGCCAGCCTCTTGGATTTCTAGATGGTCACCCCCCTCCCCCCCATTTTCCTGAAACCGATAGAAAACAAGCAGGTTAAAAGTGGGGCGCGCAAGTGTTGGAAATGCAGGAGTTAGAGGATGATGGAAAGCCTTGAGCCTACAGCGTTTAGCCGACAGTCGGTGGCGGGGGGAATTAGGCATGGTCGGTGGCGGAGAGGCGGCTGCACTGGAGCATTAGGGAGCAGAGGTTTTTCATGGCACAGAACTGGTCGAGGGAAATGGTGCCGTCGGCGATGGCGATGGGAAGTTTGGCGAGGACGCGATGAATTTTTTCGGCGGGAATCGGGGTGCCGGAGTGGGAGGCGAGTTCGCGGGTGAGATCGGAGGGACGAAGGCGGCGGTGCGGGGAGTGGGCGTGCGGGTAGCAGAGGCCGTCGCCCTGGGGATGAGCGGGGAGGGCGCAGCGGCGTCCATCGGCGAAGCGAAGCTGGCAACGGTTTTCGGAAGGTTCGGTGCTTTTCGTATTCATGTGGGGAGAGTAACGCTGTGTGAATATAGCTGTCTAGTTACAGGGCGTTACATGCAGTTTCGAATGGCGGAATAAAGTGTTCGAATGGGAGCGTGCTGAGCGACATCAGGAAACGTCTAGTCTGTCGCAGGTGGTCCTCGGTGATCGCCGCTGGTCTAGTCCTTCCTTGGGCCTGGGTAGTCGAGGGAGGAGGGCTCCATCGCCGCCAGCGCACCCTTCGTCGGCAGGGTAGCTTTCGTTCCTGTGTACTTGTGTAAGTCCGGGGGAGAACACTCTAGTTCGTGGCTAGCCTGGTCTTTGGTGGGGACGTATACCATGGACCTGCCGCTTTCTAGGTCGACCCAAGTTCTTGGATTGAGCGTAAGATTCCATTTGGCAACCATTAGCCACTTAGTGCGCCAATCTGCCTGTAGTTCTAATGTTGCGATAATCCGCCTTTGAACAACAGGACTTTCCCACCTTGTCTCAAATAGAAGGTGCTTAGTGACTGTCGCCTTAGGAAGAATCACAAATGGAGACCAGTCTGCGGCGACAACCTCGTCAATCCAACTGAAGCGATTTTCGTCTATGCACTTCAGTTTGTCAGGCCTAAGTTCCCAGTTGGGGTAGATGAATTCGTGGTTACCCTGGAAGGGAAGCTCTGAATAGTGAAGTCGTAACCGTAGGCCAGTCACGATTCCCGGTCTGGCCCCTGGGTTAGTTACGCTGATGGGAATATCGAAAGACGGAATGAACCAACGCTCGTCGCCGCTGCGTATGGGATAAAGTCGATGTTGGAGGTTTCCGGCGAGCGCCAGTGGAGAAAATCGCGCAAAGTGCCCCTTCCAGAGGGCGACACAGGAGGTACAGATAGCAATAGATGAGAGGACCGCCGGCAGTGTCACCACAATTTCCTCCTTGGATGGGTGGCCCGTTCCATCCGCTCGTCAGTTCAAAGGCGGCTCGCCTTGCCCACTTTTCTCAGAATTAATATCAATATTTTTCCGTGAGATCCTCAGCAGCCGTGATGATAATTCAAGAATAAATTTTGCTTGCGGGACTCGTTCATAGGTTGCCGAAGAGTAAATTCTCGCATTTGGCAATTCCTTCGCAATCGCAATTGACTCCTGTAGCAATTGAATCGCTTTTTGGGGCTTGCCAACCAAAAGATAAGCGCGGCTCATAGATTCATAGGTGTTGGCAAGCGTAAGTTTCTCCTCCGGTCGTCTTGTTTGTTCAAAAATATCTATTGCTTTGCGGTAGTATTCGATTGCTCGTGGATCGTCTAGCTTCTGATAGGCACGGCCCAAATTGAAGGCGCAGACAAGATTGTTTGGATCAATCTCTAGACCTCGCCTATACGCTTCGGCTCCCTCTCGGTGACGCCCGACGTGCATACACGCCTCACCCAAGCTGGTTTGCGCATGGACATTCTTGTAATCCAAGGTCGCTGCCCGCATGAACCCCTCCACAGCTTCATCTTTAAGGCCAGCGTGTAGGAGCGCTGACGACACTCGATCTATTCTCTGGGCATCCCGGTCGCACTCCAAAAACTCGCCGAAATACCGCTTACATTTGGCCTCGTCCACGAAGGCATATGTCTGCGCCAGTTGGGCTAATACTTCGCAGTCAGCAGGGGCGAGAGCGTAGGCTTTCTCGAAATACTGAGTAGCTGGTTGAAGCCGCCTACGAAGCCTTTCGAATTTTCCAAATTCCATCCATGCCTCAACGCTATTCGAGTTAGCGTCGACGAGCGCTCTGTAGTGCGACTCGGCGAGATCGTGTTGCCCTTCCTTAACAAGCTCGGTGGCACGGCTCAGCAAGGTAACAATGTCGGACGAGTTTTCCGCAATTACGTTGTCTGCCAGTAGGTCATAGGCTCTCCCTAGTTGACTCTGGTTCTGTCCCTGACCGTCTACGATAAACTCCCCGAACGCCAAAAACGGGGCATATGGGATGACTACGTCAGCCGGTCTTCCCATCGCTTTTCTCGCAGTTTCAAAGCACTTTGACCGCGCGTCCACCCATTCCGACATATCAGGCACTGGTGAGGCGACCAACATAGTCGCAATCTCTCGGTTGAGTTTGTTCCCTACGATCGAGCGGAGAACATCGCTTACGCCGTTTATGCTTTGTTCATTCAAACTGAATAACAGAACAACAAGGTGCGGTAATTGCAGGGTGCAAATCCCGGAAATATCTGTAAGCCCCGTCCGAGCGTCAACCAGTAAATAATCTGGTTTGAACAAGTTCTCTATCGCGCCTTTTAGATTCTCGATCAACAGAAACCCCTTCCGTTGTCTATAGAGAACCTTCCAGTCGAGCAAGCCGAGAGCCGATTTATAGTTATTGTCCTTTCTGCCTCCGCGCATCACAAACAACTTTCCGGCGATGTCGGGTAGACTGGAGCTTCGTACGAACTCACGCAGATCTGGTACCTTCCTAGTTGCCGTAAATGTTGAGATGTACTCGACAAGTCCAGGCGTGTTAGGGTCGGTTTCCACTAGTCCGTATGAATCGATCCCTGGAGCTTCAAGATCAAAATCCAAGACAAAAACACGTTTGCCTCGACGAGCGAGGCGATAAGCGACGTTGACAAGGGCCGATGTTCGCCCGACGCCGCCCTTATAAGAGTAAAAAGTAACAACAAACATTGCTCTTCTCCCGTTTACACGCTGCACTCATGTAATGTTCCCGTGACCAATTGCCGAGTGAATTTCGCTGCTGGAACACTTAGATTTTCAATGTCTGGCAAAAATCCAAATTCGCTTAGCTCGTCCTCAACAAAGTGTAGAGCCTCAGTCGCTCCGTGCTGTTCCAGTTGAATTAGCATCACCGTTACTTCAGGAATATCCCGGATTACGCGTAGGTAGTTGTCGAATGCTACGCTTTGAATAAACGAACCTGACTCCCAACGACAGTAGGTCTTCTCTCCAACTCCTAATAGCTTGGACATTTGCGTCTGTGATTTGCCTAGTCTCAATCTCAGGTCCCGTATCTCCGAGGCGGACAAGAGACCCATTGCAGTACGTCGCGCAGCTTCAATCTGTCGCGTAGCAGCATCATCGAGAATCTCTTCATTACAAGATTCGCACCGACGTCTCTGTACATTCGGCACAATCAGAGTCTGCTTCGCTCCCCTACGGTCTAGATAATTCGTCTCGAAAGCACCATTCTGATCAAGCAAACGGCCCTTGCCGCATATCGGGCACAGTTTCTCAGCCATTACCACCACCTCCTCGGAGGATGGGCAGAAATTATCAACATGGCTTCAACCCCATCCTCTTTTTTAAAAAACTTGACCTTCACGTAGAGTTTTATTTCCTCTACTGTGCACTCCTCAATGATGTAAGCCGTATCTCCGTTATCCATTCTGTCTGTGAAGACTCTACGCTTGAGGGTGATGTGCTCCTTAACTATCTCCAGCACTCCATCCTTCGTGAGTGGAATGAGCCCTAGGTCCTGCGTCGCCGTCCGGGTTATCCGGACGCTTTGGGGGTGTTCACAAAACCCACAGATTTTTGCTTTTATTTCGCCGTCTTGAACATTCCTATCATCGAGTTCGCGCAACGACCACCTCGTCCACGCCTATGTATCATAAGATACCGCCAAGCTTAAAGTACATGAATTGATGGTATCAAATGATACCTTGATTGTCAAGGGAGATTCTGGACTCGCCCGCGCGAGGAAAGCCGGACGCGAGTTTGCGGGGCGTGAGCCAGATTTCTTCACCTCTTAATCGCTCTCTCTCCTCTTTTCCTCCCCTTTTCCTCAGCCCACCCAAATTCGCCCCCAATCTTCCGCCCATTTCCCAGTACACTGCGCTGACAGGGACTCTATCTCCATGAATCCGTGCCGCATCGCCGTCGGGAGCACCCGGCGGCCCAAACTCCAGGCGGTTCAGGAAGCTACCGCCAGCTTTGCCGCCAAGCTCTCTCCGCACGCACCGCTCGAAATTCAGGGCCACGAAGTCGAAAGCGGCGTCAGCCACACGCCCTCTTCGCGGGAAGAATTGATGCAAGGAGCACGCCAGCGAGCCGAAGCGCTGCACAAATTGCTCGCCGATTCCGGCCAGCGCGCCGATTATTGCGTCGGACTTGAAGGCGGGCTCGACATTGCTGTCGAAAATGGCGTTCGCCGAGTGTTCCTCGAAAGCTGGGCCTACGTCACCGACGGTGTTCGCGGGCATTTCGGCTGCTCCGGCAGCATCGAAATACCCGAGGCGCTCGCCGAAGAAGTTTTGTCGCGCGGCACGGAGCTTTCCATTGCGATCGATCGCTACGCCGGCGCAGTCGGCATCCGCGACGGCCAAGGCGCGTGGGGCGTGCTAAGCGACAATCTGGTTTCGCGGCAGGAGTCTTTCCGCCTGGCAGTGGTCGTGGCCTTCGCGCCGTTCTACAATGTGAGGATGTACCGGCCGGCGGCACAGTTGGGAGCCGCGGCAAAAGGGTCTTAGTTGTCATCCCGAACGCGCGTTTTTTGCGGTGAGGGATCTGCTTTTCGCAGCGAGCAAGGGAAACAGCAGGTTCCTCACCCCCTTCAAAAGACGAACGGGGTTCGGAATGACAGATTTGGGAGTTTTGCCGATGCTGTGCGGTAGCGAGTTGGTGAAGAATTCGGGTTTGGTCGGTCAAGGAGACGCGGCGTGGACATAGTCAAGGGCAACATGGGTTGGATCGAAGTCGTCGTCGGGCCGATGTTCTCCGGCAAGAGCGAAGAACTCATCCGCCGCCTGCGCCGCGCGGAAATCGCGCGCCAGCGCGTGCAGATCTTCAAGCCGGCGATTGATTCGCGTTACGCCGCCAACGAAATCGTTTCGCACAACGGCCTCGGCATCCCCTCTGACAACGTCACCAAAGCCTCCGAAATCGTCGAAAAGCTCCAGCCGCGCACCGAAGTTATCGGCATTGACGAAGCGCAATTCCTCGGCGATGAAGTGGTGGACGTCTGCACCAAGCTCGCGAACCTCGGCAAGCGCGTAATCGTCGCCGGCCTGGACACAGATTTTCGCGGCCGCCCGTTTGAACCCATGCCGCGCCTGCTGGCCATCGCGGAAGAGATCACCAAGCTGCTGGCCATTTGCGTGCGTTGCGGAAACCCCGCGGTCCACACCCAGCGCCTCGTCGAAAGCGAAGAGCTGATCGTCGTCGGTGCAGGCAGCGCGTACGAAGCCCGTTGCCGCCGCTGCTTTGAGCCCAATCCCGCGCTGGCCGCGCGCGAAGCAGGCCCTCTACTTCTTCGCAACCGCGCCGCAAATGCCGGCGGCAAGTAAGCCGCGCTTCCGTTACTCTAGGGTGGCATTGCCTTAATTCCTGCCGACCTGAAGGTCGGCCACTACACGAGCCCGACACAGTTCATGCGCATCGAATCAAAAGCTCCCACACGCGTCGACCTCGCCGGCGGCACGCTGGACATCTGGCCGCTGTATCTCTTCCATCCGGGCGCGCTGACGCTCAACGCCGCAATCTCGCGTTATGCCCAATGCACCATCGAGACGCTTGGCGCGGGCGACCGGCGCATCAAGCTGGTTTCTCTCGACACGAACAAATCGGAATCCTTTCCGTCCTTCGCAGCGCTTATCCGCTCGAAACGTTATCGTCTCCCCTTGCTCGCCGAGATCGTAAAGTTCTTCCGCCCCGAAGGCGGCTTCACGCTGACCACCAATTCCGAAGCCCCCGCGGGCGCGGGAATTGGCGGCTCCAGCGCGATGGCCGTAGCCATTTGCGCGGCCCTCGATCGTTTCACCGGGGCGGGGAGGAGCACCGTGGATTGGATCCACATCAGCCGCGATGCCGAAGGCGTCGTGATTCGCGTGCCCACCGGAACGCAGGACCATTACCCGCCCGCATTTGGAGGCGCCGCCGCGATTGAATTGCTCCCTGGCGGAGAACGCCGCATCGAGTTGCGGGTAAATCTGGACGAACTGGAGCGCCGCCTGGTGGTTTGTTACACGGGCAAGCCGCGGCAATCGGGAATCAACAACTGGGAAGTCTTCAAGGCCCACATCGACGGGAAAAAAGCCGTGCGGAACAACATCGAGCACATTTCGCAGATCGCCCAGAAGATGCGCGTGGCTCTCGAAAGCGGCGACTGGAAAGAGACCGGCCGGCTGATGCACGCGGAATGGGCGTTTCGCCGGCGCAACTTGCCGACCATCTCGACAAAAACGATCGACGCCATTATTAATGGGGCCCGGCGCAAGGGCGCGCTGGCGGGAAAAGTCTGCGGAGCCGGCGGCGGCGGTTGCGTGGTGCTGCTGATCGAGCCGGATGCGCGGGATCGCGTGGAGAAGGCCGTCGAAGAGAATGGCGGGGAACTGCTGCCGATGCGGATCGACCGCCAGGGTGTCACCGTGATCTCCCAATAATTTTGAGCCGACCCACTACTCAAGGCGCTCGCCGCATCATAAAATAGTCAGTGTCCCGGGTTCGGTGTTGTGCGGCTCGCTATGTCCAACTGGCTTCCCATCTCGGTGCTCGTCCTCTCGTTCGCCGCCGCGGACTTGCCGAAGCAGCCTCTTTTACCAACATCGGAACGGAGCTCTGGGGGAAATTTCACTGCGGGGGAAAGCATCCCGATCCTGCCTCTGCTGGAAGCGAGCAATGAAGCCCAGTCTGCGAATCCCTCGCAATCCCCTGCAAAAAAGAGCGCAGAGCTCACCGAACCTTCCAAGCTGGCCCTGATCCGTTACGTTTCCGGCGAGTTCGCCAAAGTGCGCAAGCCCATTCCAGGCGGCAAAGAGGGATACACTTTTTACACGGATAAGCCGCTCAACCAGGAAGATCTCGACCGCGTCATTACGAAGCGCGGCGCGGCGGTCAATAGTGGCGACAATGCGCAGATCACCAAGCTGGAGTTTCACGAACACACCATCATCGTGGACGTGAACGGCGGCGGGCGCCCCAAACATAGCTGGCGCGATCACATTCAATTCGGAATGGGCGGCGCTTCCCCGGTTCCGCAAACCACGACCACCACGACACAGGAGCAGGGCCCCGCGGGCTTTCAGCCGGGAGCCGGCGGCACGCTCTACCTTCAATTCCCAAAAAACATTCCCGATCTCTCGCCCGACGATCTGAAGAACATACTTTCCCCCTTCCTCGATTTTGCGAAGGAACACTCCGCCGCCGTGCATTGGATCGACACCTTGCCGCCGGAAACGAAAAAAGCCATCACCGAGCGCCATGCGATATTGGGAATGGACCGTGAAGAAGTTGTGGCGGCGATGGGGAAGCCCGATCGCAAGGTCCGCGAACGCGACGCGGAGGGCTACGACACGGAGGACTGGATTTACGGGCACCCGCCGGACAAAACCGTGTTCATACATTTTCGCGGAGACAAAGTAAGCTCCATCAAGCAATACCCGGACTAGCGAGGGCGCGCATCAGGCTTCGGGATGTCAGTGGGGCAAAGTGAGCGATCCGAAATTCGCCGCACGCGGGAAAGGGGCGATGCCCGGGGCTACATGCATCCGGCTTCCAGCCGGTCATCAACCTGCGCCGTGAATCAACGGGCTGTTCATCCAGAGATGCAGCAGCACCAGCGCGGCAATTCCCAACATCAGTGTGAAATGGGTGCGGCGCAGAATATTCGGTGCGCTTTGCGCAGAGGAACGCAGCAGTAAGCCCAATCCGAGTTGCGCCAGCATCAGTCCCAGGGCGATGGTCGCAACCCAAAGGCCGTTGAAATTCGTTCGTGGCATGTGACGCGAGGCCATCGGAATCCACGCGTGCACAAAGGATCCCACAGCCAGCAGTGGCGCCAGCCAATAGTGAAGGGCCATGCGGCGAAACGGAAGGCGAAAGAATCCCGGCAATGAAGCGCTGTTCCGGCTGGAGCCAATGGGTGGAAGATACGGAAGCGCAATCACGATTCCCAGCAGGAAAACGGACAACCAGCCGATCACGCGAGTGGAGTCAAAACTCAACATTTCCAAGAGCCCCCTTACTCGTCCACGAGGCATTCATCTTGCCGTTTCCCTGCAATTGAGGCCATAAGAAATTTCTTTGGTAGTTTGTGACACGGATACATTGTCTCTCGTTGACTTTTCACTGCACTCCACCTAGCATTTTCTGTTCTACCCGCGGCGCTTTGCGTTCCCGATGTCTCGCCGCAATCCAGTAACCCGCACCGGAGGAAGAATGCCTATCAAGGTAGGAATCAACGGCTTCGGCCGTATCGGCCGCAATATTGTGCGCACCGCGATCGACGACAAGGACATTCAGTTCGTCGCCGTCAACGATATTACGGATGCCAAGACGCTCGCGCACCTTTTGAAATACGATTCCGTGCTCGGGAATCTGCCGCACAAAATCACGCATACAGACGACACGATCAGCATCGAAGGCAAGGCCATCAAGGTTTTCAAGGTCAAGGACCCGGCGGAAATCAACTGGGCCAGCGTCGGCGCGGATATCGTGGTTGAGTCCACGGGCCTCTTTACCAAAGGACCCGAAGCGAAGAAGCACCTGCGCGCTCCGGTGAAAAAGGTGATCATTTCAGCGCCTGCGGAAGATCCCGACGCCACGTTTGTGCTCGGCGTGAACGACAAGACCTACGACCCCGCGAAGCATCACGTGATTTCCAACGCTTCCTGCACAACGAACTGCCTCGCTCCGGTCGCCAAAGTTTTGCACGAAACGTTTGGGATTCACAGCGGCACGATGACCACCATCCACTCCTACACCAACGATCAGAAACTGCTCGATTTGCCGCACAAGGATCTGCGCCGGGCGCGCGCCGCGGCCATCAACATGATTCCAAGCTCGACCGGCGCGGCAAAGGCGCTGCACCTGGTGATCCCGGAGTTGAAAGGCAAGCTCGACGGGTACGCGATGCGCGTGCCGACGCCGAACGTCAGCGTGGTGGACCTGACCGTGTTCGTCGAGAAGCCGGCGACGAAAGATTCGGTGAACGCGGCGCTGAAAGCGGCTTCCAATGGCCCGTTGAAGGGAATTCTCGGCTATACGGAAGAAGAGCTCGTCTCCTGCGATTTCAAAGGGAATTCGCACTCTTCGATCGTGGACGCGGAATACACCAAGGTGGTCGGCGACCGCTGCGTGAAAGTGCTGGCATGGTACGACAATGAGTGGGGCTACTCCTGCCGTTGCCGAGATTTGATTAAGCTGCTCGCGTCGAAGTTTTGACGAGCGGTTGCGAGTCTAGATTAGGGATAGCAGCGATCAGATAACAGATAGCAGGAACCTCTCGTCCAGCGCGAGAGCAAGGCGAGGTGCACTGCCTCCTGTTATCTGATCGCTGATCGCTGTTATCCGCTTACTGATTACTGATCGCTGATTACTAATTACACTCAACACGGACCAATTCATGACCAAACTCACCATCCAAGACCTCGACCTGCGCGGCAAACGCGTTTTCATCCGCGTGGACTTCAACGTACCGCTGAAAGACGGCTTGGTCACCGACGACACGCGCATCCGGGAGACACTACCTACGCTGAAGCTGGCGATGGAAAAAGGCGGACGCCTGGTGCTTGCTTCGCACCTCGGCAGGCCGAAAGGCGGGCCTGATCCAAAATATTCTCTGAAACCCGCGGCGAAAAAACTGGAAGAGTTGTTGGGCAAGCCGGTCGCGTTCGCAGCGGATTGTGTTGGCCCCGATGCGGAAGCCAAAAGCAAGGCATTGAAGGACGGCGACGTGCTTGTCCTTGAAAATGTGCGCTTCCATCCCGAGGAAGAGAAGAACGACGAGGCTTTCTCGAAGCAGCTCGCGGCGCTTTGCGACGGCGTCTTTGTCTGCGATGCCTTTGGTTCCGCGCACCGCGCGCACGCCAGCGTCGTAGGCATTACCAAATTCGTGAAGCAGGCCGCCGCCGGCTTGCTTATGGAAAAAGAGCTCGCCTACATCGGCAAAGCAATTAGCAACCCGACGCGCCCCTTCGTAGCCATCATCGGCGGCGCAAAAGTCAGCGACAAAATCGAAGTGGTCGAAAACCTGATGAAGATTGCCGACGCCATGCTCATCGGCGGCGGCATGGCCTACACCTTTTTGAAAGCGCAGGGCGTCTGCATTGGCAAGTCACTGGTGGAGGAAGACAAGCTCGACCTGGCGTGCAAGATTCTTTTGAATGTGAAACGGAAGAATTTCAAGCTGATGCTTCCGCTGGATAATGTCGTTACCCCGGAATTCAAGGCTGACGCACCCACGAAGGTTGTGGAAGTATCCGCGATTCCCGCCGATGAGATGGGTCTCGACATTGGGCCAAGAACGATTGCAGCTTACTCCGCGGAAATTGCCAGGGCAAAAACCATAGTCTGGAACGGCCCGATGGGCGTATTTGAGATGCCAGCGTTTGCCAAGGGCACGCTGGCTGTCGCTCATGCTGTGGCTGATGCCACCTCTTCCGGGGCCACATCCATTGTCGGCGGCGGCGATTCCGTGGCCGCGATTCACCAGTCCGGCCTTGCAGGAAAAATCTCGCACATCTCGACGGGCGGCGGCGCCTCGCTCGAATTTCTCGGCGGCCGCAAGCTTCCGGGCGTGGAGGCCCTTACCAACAAATGACTCTCTCCAAACGGCGCCGGGTGATTGCCGGCAACTGGAAGATGTTCAAGACGCAAGCGGAAACGCGCGCGTTCTTCGCGGCGTTCAATCCGCTGGCCGCGAGCGTCACGGACTGCGACGTCGTGATCGCTCCTCCTTCGATCGACATCCCCGCCGCGGTCGAAGCTACGAAAGGCACGCACATAGCGATCGGCTCGCAGAACGTTTACTGGGAGAAAGAAGGCGCGTTCACCGGCGAAATCTCCACCGGAATGCTTGTGGAAGCGGGCTGCCGCTACGCCATCATCGGCCACTCCGAGCGCCGCCATATTTTTGGCGAAACCAACGAAATGGTCTTTAAGAAGACCAAAGCTGCCCTCGCCGTGGGCCTCACTCCGATTGTCTGCATCGGGGAACTGCTCGCCGACCGCCAGGCCGGACGCACCGAAAATATCTGCAAGTGCCAATTCGAGGAGAGTGTGGGCGCGTTGACCCCCGAGGAATTCTCCCGTATTCTGGTAGCTTACGAACCGGTCTGGGCGATTGGTACGGGCCACACGGCTACTCCCGAAATTGCCGCGGCCGTGCATCGGTTCGTTCGCCAGTGTGCGGCGGAAATGTTCACAGCCGAGCGTGCAGCCGCCCTCAGGATTCTCTATGGCGGCAGCGTCAAGCCCGACAACATTCAGGGATTGATGGCGCAGGTGGAACTCGATGGCGTGCTGGTTGGCGGAGCAAGCCTCGACCCCAAGTCGTTCGCGAGCATCGTGAAGGACTGGAAGCGATAGGAACACCGGGCGCAAGGCGCGGGCGGAACAAGATCTTATAAGTTTGAGGAGCGGGAAATGCCAGGCTGGATGAAATGGACGATCGCACTGCTGATTGGCTTTGCGATCATTTACATCGGATTTCACTTTTCGTGGGGCGGCTACGTGCTTACGCCCTTCTTCGTGCTCAACTGCCTTGTGCTGATCATCGTGGTGCTGCTGCAGAGCGGCAAAGCGGCCGATCTTGCCGGCGCGTTCGGCGGCGCCGGTAGCCAGACGGCGTTCGGTCCGCGCGGTGCGGCGACGATTCTTTCGCAGGCCACCACCTGGTGCGCGATCATGTTCATGGTTTGCGCGCTGGCGATGGTGGTGAAGGTTGACCGCAGCCTCGGAACGGTGGGCGGCAGTTCGGTCCTCGAGAAGTATTCGAAGCCCGCGCCTGCGAAGACGATCCCGGCTCCGACACCGGCGCCAGTAACTCCGGCTCCCGCGGTGCCACAGTCTTCGGCCCCCGCGCAGTCGCAGCCGGCACCCGCGCCAGCCAAGCCGTAATGTCGCCTCAGGCGATTGCTTCATTTTTGTAGGGACCGCCATCCGACGCTGGTCTTTTGCGGCCCGAATGGTTTTTCGGGGCCGTCCGTTCTGGCAAGTGGCAGAAAGTGTTACAAAGTTGTAGCGAGTTCGCGCCTTGCCGGTTTTCTCTGGCGCGGCTACAATGTATTCCTTACCTCTGTGCGGTCGTGGCGGAACTGGCAGACGCACCAGCTTGAGGGGCTGGCGGTAGCAATACCGTGGTGGTTCGAATCCACTCGACCGCACCAAATTCCAATAAATTCTCCATGCTTTGCGTGTGTATTTTTTTGCTAGGGTATTTCCTGCATGGCAAAACTTTCCCTGAATTGTAGTATTTCCACCCCTTCTTCCGATTCCACTTTTCTTGGCCTTGTCGCAACTTCTTGAACCGTGGGAAGTTCCCTATATTTTTGGCCGGTTCGGCATACCGGTTGCACCACATAGCAGGCGTGAAATCCCCCTCAAAGGAGGATGGACAGATGACAACGAATCGAGTGCAATTCAAAAAGTGGCCGGCCATTTCTGGTATTACGATGTTTTTCCTGGCCGGTACATTTGCAGGGGCACAATCCGCGTCCGGCTCAAATCCACAAAACACCAGCCGGCCCGCGCAGGACAGCGACATCACGCGAAAGGAACTCGCCAACTTTGACGAGTTTCTCGACAGTCATCGCGAAATCGCCGAGCAGGTCCGCAAGGATCCCTCGTTGCTGGATAACCAGCAGTTCCTGAAGGACCATCCCGACTTGCAAAAATATCTGTGGAATCATCCCGGTGTGCGTGAGGAGGTGAAGGAAAATCCAACCGCCTTCGTACACGCGGAAAACCGCTATGACCGGCAGGAAGACGCGGCCACCCGCGAAGCGACGCGCGCGAAATTGGCGAGCTTCGACCAGTTTCTCGACAAGCATCGCGAAATCGCCGAGCAGGTCCGCAAGAATCCATCCCTGCTGGATAACCAGCAATTCCTGAAAGACCATCCAGAGCTGCAGGCGTACTTGCAGGATCACACCGGCGTCCGCAACGCTCTAAAGGAAAATCCAAACGCCTTCATGGTTCAGGAAGGACGCTACGATCGGCGGGAAGATTCGCGCGATCTGGACCCGACGCACGGGCAACTGGCGAGCTTCGACCAGTTTCTCGACAAGCATCGTGAAGTTGCCGAGCAGGTCCGCAAGGATCCCTCGCTGCTCGATAACCAGCAGTTCCTGAAGGAACATCCGGTTTTGCAAGCCTACCTTCAGGACCACCAGGGTGTCCGCGAAGAGGTGCAGCAAAATCCCAACGCCTTCATGCGCCAGGAGAACCGCTATGACCGCGCTGAAGCGCAGCGCGGCGATTCTGACGCGGCTCACCGCCAGTTCGGCGAGTTTTTGGGGCATCACATGGACATCTCGCGGGACCTCGACAAGGATGCGTCTGTTGTCAAGAAAGACGAATACGTCCACAACCATCCTGAACTTCAGGCGTATTTGAATGCTCATCCTGAAGTTCGGCAAGGGCTGATGGCCGATCCTCAGGGCTTCGTTAAATCCACCCAGCAATTCAACACGCAGACCTCACCTGCGAAAACCGCCACGGCCCCGGCGACGGCTCAACCCAAACCCTAGCCTTACCCATGTTGATTTGCTTCCCGGCTGGAAGGCGGATTTCAGCCTGCCAGGCGGGAAGCATTTGGTTGGTTCGCGACCGGGCAAGAAGCAGGCTCGGTCGCGATCCTGCGAAAGCCGTGAGTTCAATGAAGGAGGCGTGATGAAGATGAAGATTCCACTCAGTCTGGCCTTGGTCGTGGTTGTCCTGGTGGTCCCCGGCGCCGAAGCCAAGAAGAAAAACCCGCCGGATCGGGGCATGCTCGAGAAAATGGACGCTGTCCCTTGCGGGGCGAAACAAAAGGGACTTTCGGGTCTTGGCTCGTTCTGGGCCTCAGTGGGCATTACGGACGTGCATGCCACGGAAAAGATGTGTCCCCAATATCTGGTCAGAACCGATGCTATCGACTATCGCATTCGGCCAATGAACATGAAGCACCCAGTGATTCTGCCGATTGGCCACGAAGTCGTAGTGAGAATAAAGAAGGATCGCATGCTCGTCGGAGTTCCGGACGGCGACAAGAAAATGGGCGAATACGAGGTGGTTGGAATGGAGCCGACTGCGCCACCACCCGCGGAAAACGCATCGACGAAGCCGGCAAGCCCGTAGGCTGACCGTCCTTCCCAGCCATAATCCCCACTGTCCGCGAGCCAGCGGCTTCGAGTTGCTGGAGGCTCCTGCTATGATTTTGGCATGGCCCTGCAACTATCGGATGTTGAGGCGCGCGTGCTGGGCGCGCTGGTCGAAAAAGAAAGCACCACGCCCGAATATTATCCGCTCTCCCTGAACGCGCTGGTCAACGCGTGCAACCAGAAATCCAATCGTGATCCCGTGATGACGCTGGACGAAGAGGCCGTGCGCCAGGCGCTGCGCTCGCTTTCCGATCAGGCGCTGGTGCGCTCCGCGGGCGGCGATTCGCGCGTCCCCAAATTCGAGCACCGGCTCAACGAACTTTACAATTTCCATCGCCACGAGATCGCCGTGCTCTGCGTTCTGCTGCTGCGCGGGCCGCAAACGCCTGGCGAACTCCGCACGCGGGCCGAGCGCATGTACGCCTTCGAGGATTTGGAAGCGGTGCATTCCGCGCTGCATCTCCTGATGCGTCGCGAGCCGCCGCTGGCGAAGATTCTCCCGCGCCAACCGGGGACCAAAGAGTCGCGCTACATGCATCTCTTCTCCGGCGACGCCGCGCCCGCGGAACACACGGCAATGGAGCACGCCGCTGAATCGCAAAGCTCGGCCAAAACTTCGATGGATGGGGACCGAGTCGCGCAACTCGAAGCCGAAATTGTGGAATTAAGAAGGGAACTGAACACCCTCCGCGAACAATTCGCCACATTCCAGAAGCAGTTTCAATAATCCGCTTGCGATTTTGATAGTGCGTCAGTCTCCGATTACCCGAATAGCCAGAAGTTAGTTCATGCTGACAGCCTTGGGATACGCGTAAGGCGATGTGGAACCCGCCTCTAGTTCTGGTGTCTAAGATAACAGGATGGAATTGCTGCGCAGAGTAATAAGTAAAAGCAGAGTCTGGCGGTTCCTCTTGGTGTGCGTCGCATTGGCCTTATTTGGCTCCGTAAGACTTCAATCCAAATCTCATCTCGTCCCGAAGCAGGAGCCCCAACCTTCCTCATCCGCGGCTGCACCCTTATTCACTTGTACCCAGTTATCGGCACTCAAGAACCACAAGGATCGAGTCGCGGTGCTCCACGGTCCCGATTGGGTTCTCGAATCTTCGGTCAGGCCATCATGCCTTCCCGAAAAGGATGTTGTATTTGTTGCCGTAGTCGGTAGACAGATAATTCCTCACCCCTTCACAGCTCGGGTCAGATTATGGGTCACGAAAGACCACGATGTCAGGCATGTCAGGATCGTGGAGAGTTCCGCCAGTAGCAGAGAGGAGGAGGTGGTAGCAATAGGTTTTGTCACTAATCACAAGTGCGCTGACAAAAACAGCAGGAACTGTCGCGTCATGGGTGGCGCGGCCTTCGGGCGGTTAGACTGACTTTTGATGGACTTGTTAATCGGAAACAGACCGACACCGCGGTTTCCGCGCCTTGCAATTCTGCGGTTTGGCGCTAAGATACGGGCTTAGGTTCAGAGTGCCGCCGATGGCGGAACACAATAGAAGATGGTCACTCACGACGACGGCGCCAGCGCGCCCCAACCCACCCGTGCCCCTTTCCTTGCGCGGTATGTCTTTTCCACTCACCACAAAACCATTGGACTGCAATATCTCTGGCTCGCCCTCGCCAGCGTCCTCGTAGGCGTCGTTCTTTCCACGTTGCTGCGCGTTCACAGTTCCTGGCCCGATACCGCGATCCCGTTTCTGAATGGGTTTGAAAATTCTCCCGAACGCTATGCCGCGGTCCGCCTGCTGCACGGCTCGCTGATGGTTTTCTTTGTGCTGACCGCGGCGCCGCAGCTTGGCTTCGGCAATTATCTGCTGCCGCTGCAGATCGGCGCTTCGGAGATGGCGTTCCCCACGCTGAATCTGCTCTCCTTCTGGCTGACCGTGGCCTCCCTGGGCGGCATGGCCGCCTCGTTTTTCTACGCGCCGGAAACTGGAATCAATGTTTGGTTGGCCAGCGCGGCAATCTTCTCGCTTGCTGCTTTGTTGAGCGCGCTGAATTTCACCGTGACCACGATCGACCTGCGCGCCGAGGGCATGACCCTGCCGCGGCTTCCGGTGACTGTCTGGGCATGGTTTCTGAATTCCATTCTCAGCATGCTGATTTTCAGCGTGCTGCTGGCGGGCTGCACCGCGCTGCTGTCCGACCGGGTGCTCGGCTCGCAGTTTTTTAGCGACGCTTCATTCCTGGCCGCGCAGCCGCAAAATCTGGTGCGCCAGGGGAGCCTGCCGATACTCTGGCAGCGGCTGTTCTGGTATTTCGCGCAAGCCGAAGTGTATGTGGCGATGCTGCCGTGTTTCGGGATCATCACGCATTTGGTGGCCACATTTTCGCGCAAGCCTGTGTGGAAGGAACGCCTGGTGGTTCTTGCGCTGTGCGGCGTCGGACTGATTGGCTTCTGTGTGTGGGGCTACCACATGTTCGCCACCGGCATGAATCCCTACGCCCCGCTGGTTTTTGCGGTGCTGGCATCTTCGCTCGGCGTGCCGGCCGCATTTTTGTTGGCTAGCTGGCTCGGCACTCTTTGGGAAGCGCGCCTGCAGCTCACCACCTCCATGCTTTTTTCCATCGGCTTCATCTCGCTTTTTATCGCCGGGGGACTCTCTGGAATTTTCCTGGCGCGGCACGATTTGAGCACGGCGGCTGTGAGCGAAGATTTTGTGATCGGCCACTTCCACCTGGTGATGGGCGTGGCGGCGACGTTTGCGATTCTTGCGGCCCTGTTTTTCTGGTTCCCGAAACTTTTTGGCCGCCGGCTGAGCGAGCCTTTGGGCAAGGCGCATTTTTGGATCACCTTTGCCGGCGTCTACCTGATCTTCATGCCGATGCACTGGCTCGGACTATTGACGCAGTCAAACCTGTTGCCGGATGAGCAGCGCGCCGCGCTTGCTTCCGCCGGGGCTTCGATTCGCACCCTGGTCACGGTGGCAACGATCTGCACGGTCTTTGCACAAGTTTTGTTTGTGATTAATTTCGTTCAGGCGCTCGTCCGGCGGAAAATTTCTCAGGAAGAGGATAACCCCTGGCGCGCTACGACACTCGAATGGAGTGTGGCTTCGCCGGCCCCGGAAAGCAATTTTGCCAACGCCAGGCCGACCGTTTATCGCGGGGCGTACGAGTTCCCCGAGGGACTCGCCAGTGATTTCGCTCCACAGCACGTCGCGCCCGAGCTGCTGGCCCAGAAAGTGCGTTAGCGCAAGGAAAGGTATGTCATGCCGGGCTCAATCGCAACACCTGAAATCGAATTAATCATCGAGAAAAAAAACGGCGGCGGGGGAGGGAATCTTCCGCCCAACGGCCGCAATGGCGGCGGCGACAATGGCAAGCGTCCGCGCGGCGAAAATTCCTCGCCCAAGCGCTATTACACGGGGATGGCGCTGGGCATCGTTTCGATTCTGATGTTTTTCATGGCGCTGGCCAGCGCCTTCCTGCTTCGCCGGGGACACGGCGGCTGGGTTCCCGTGCGAATTCCGACGTTGATGTGGTTCAACACCGCGGTGTTGCTCGCCAGCAGCGCCACACTGGAGATGGCGCGCCATCGCCTGGCGCAGGGGCTGGTTTCCGCCTACCGGATTTTGTGGCTGGTCACCACGGTCCTGGGCATTGGCTTCCTGATTGGGCAATTTGTTGCCTGGCGTCAGTTGGTGGCCGAGGGAATCTATCTGGCCAGCAATCCCGCCAGCAGTTTCTTTTATATTTTCACGGGGGCGCACGCGTTGCATCTTTTGGGTGGCGTAACGGCGCTGATTTTCGTCGCCAGACGCAATTTCGATCAAGCCCATGTGACCCGTTCCGTCGCCGCGGAAGTGACTTCCTACTATTGGCACTTCATGGACGCGCTCTGGCTATTCCTGCTAGTCCTTCTCTTCCTTGGGAAATAATCTCCGCAACTGCCTGAACAAGCCCGCGCTCAATCTTTAGCCACAGGCTAAATTCAACGCAAGCGGCCGGGCGGATCGGAGCCCGGAGGCAGATCCGGCAATCGCTTTCGATCAATAACGTTTGCCGCCACTTTTGCCGGCGCGGGGTGCGGCATGCCGACGCCCGCGTTCCACTCCAGGTGGTCTTTCGCACAGATGGGGCAGTAGCCCTTGCCGGTGTCTTCGTCGCGCAAACTGGCCAGTTCATAGCAACTGCACACACAATCGCAATAGCCGGTTTCCGATGCGGTTTTCAGCGGGACGAGTGCCATATTTGTTTCTCGAGCAAACGATAGCACGCCTCATGCAAGCAGGAAAGGCGCACCACCGCGTGTGGCATTGCTAATTATTCAAATTTTTCAGATGGGCAAGGCGGAAAGGCGAGCCGAGGTTTTCCCGCAATTCGACCCAGTGCTGTTCGGGAATCGAAAGGAAAACTTCCACGACCTTGGGGTCGAACTGCGTTCCAGCGCACCGGCGTATCTCCTCCCGCGCGTGTGACATCGGCAAGGCCTTGCGGTATGGCCGATCGCTGATCATGGCATCCATCGCGTCGGCAAGAGAGAAAATTCGCGCCCCAAGCGGAATCTGTTCGCCGCGCAATCCCCGCGGATAACCGGTGCCGTCAAAAAATTCCTGGTGGGCAAGCACGATCTCCGCCGCATCGCGCAGAAACGGGATCTTGGTCAGCATGTTGTACCCGATTTCACAGTGGGTCCGCATGATGGTTTTTTCGTCGTTGTCCAGCGGCCCAGGCTTGCGAAGGATGGAATCGGGGATGGCCATTTTGCCGATGTCATGGAGAAAAGCGGCGCGCGCAAGGACCGGCAGATATGGAAGCGGCACCGGTACTGCTTTGGCGATGGAAATCGTGAATGCGGTCACGCGCTGGCAATGCCCTTCGGTTTCCGCGTCCTTCAAGTCCAGGGCGCTGCCGAGCGCTTCGAGCGTGTCGTCGTAAGACTGTTCGAGTTGCGTGATCGCCACCGTCAGTTGCTGCGTTCGTTCGTCCACCTGCTGTTGCAGGTTTAACTGGTAGCTTTTGTTTTCCAGCACCAGCCTCCGGTGCTGCAAGGCACGGCCGACTCCCAGGAACAGCTGATCTTTCTCAAAGGGCTTCAAAATGTAGTCGTAAGCGCCGCGCCGGATGGCCTCGAGCGCCGTGGAAATATCATGAATGGCGGTCACCATGATCACTGGTACCTCGGGATCATGATTCCGCAGCCAATCGAGCAACTTGATGCCGTCCATTTCCGGCATGATCATGTCGCTCAGCACCAGGTCCGGCGTCTGCTTCCGCACGCACTCCTGTGCCGCCCGTCCGTTGCTCACGGCGATGCAGCTGTAACCCCGGGATTCCAGCATCGTCGAGACAACTTCGCGAATCGCTTCCTCGTCATCCACTACCAGGATGTGTTCCACGTCCACGTTGGTGTATCTCCCAAGCAGCATTATACGGGACGGCACACTACCTTTGTGGTGCTATTGCCCAGTAAGAAAATAGCGTGTTAGCGTCAAGTCAGCGTGGTGTCGTTGCTTCGTTCCAGGAAGGAACACGGCACCTTTTCTCTTTCTCACCCAGCACTCACCCCGGGGAGGGGCCGCCGTGATCGCGACGCAAGGCATCCAAGGGATTGCTTTCTTTGAAGCCACGGCTTGCCTTACGCTTCTGGTCCTGTTCATCCATTTGAAGCGCGATAATCCCGGTGTTTTCTATAAACTTTGGCTTTCTGGCTGGATTTGCCTCACGCTGACCTCTTTCAGCGAGCTGGGTCATTTCTTTGGCTACTCCGCCTCTCTGCAAATCTTGGCAACAGCATCGGGAATTGCCGCACTGGTATTGTTCCTTGCTTCCATCGTGCAATTGACGCTGGGCCAGAACCGGTTCTTCTGGCCCTTGATCTGGCTCTCCGTGCTCATGGCCGTGACAGCCGGCTACTACCAAGCCAAATCGGGTCCTTGGGGCCCGGCTCGCTGGGAAAGCACCATCCTGCAGAGCGTGATTTGTCTGGCGTGCGGATGGCTGTTGTGGCGAACAGCAGGTTCGATTCGAGGCCACGGTACGAAACTTCTGGCCGGCGCATTCACCCTGCTAGCCCTCAATAACCTTAACCGACCCCAGTGGACCCTGGGAGAGATTCACCTGCTTCGCTTTGCGTTTGATCATTTTTTGAACGCCAGTCTCGGCATCGGCATGATCGTGCTCTTGCTGGAGGCGGCGCGGACCCGCTCGCTCGAAATCAGCGAGAAAATGCGCCAGTTCACGCTGCTCACCGCCTCCAGCAGCCAATCGCTCGCTCTGCCTGTGATGCTTCAAAAAGTCCTGGGACAGATCACCGGCAGCTTGGGTGTCACTCACGGCATCATCCGATTGAAAGAGGGAGAGGCCGACGCTGCCGAATATGTCTGCCGCGCGTCGGTGGGGTACACGGATGCCTACTTGAAGCAATTGGACCGTATGGCCGCTTCCTCGCCGGCATTGCAGGCGATGATTCAGGAAGATTGCCGCGTCTCCAGATTTGAGGAGGAGAAAGATCCCAAAATCCGGCGGTCGATGGCCGATGCGGGGATCACCCAGTTGATCAGCGTGCCGCTCCGCGGGAAAAAAGGCGTTGTCGGCGTAATGAACGTCGGTGCGATGCCCGGGAAGCGTTTTCACGAAGACGAATTGACGTACCTGGTGAACGTGGCGAGTTTTCTGGGGACCACCGTCGAAAATGTAAACTTGTTCGAACAGATCAAAAACGTTCAACAACAATGGGTGTATACCTTCGACTCGATCGGTGACCCCATCCTGGTACACGACAGCGATGGGCGTGTTGTGCGCGGGAATTTGCGCCTCGCGAATCTCCTGGGCCGGGAATTCGCTTCGGTCGTGGGACGTTCCGTCAGCGATCTGCTCAGCCCGCGAGCTGCGGCATTCAAGTTGTGTCCCTACTGCGAGGGTTTTGCCGGCGACGCAGACGCTCCGGATCCCTGGTTGCAGGGTTATTTCCTCGCCTCCAATTCCGAGTTTGCCGACCCGGCGGGCCGCAAGCTTGGCACGATTCATGTCTTGAAAGACATCACCGAACGGAAGCGGGCGGAGGAAAAATACCGCAACCTGGTGGCCAGCGTTCAGGAAGGCGTGTTCATCTCCACCCTTCAGGGGCGTTTTCTGGATTTCAACGACGCCCTGATGCGGATTGTCGGCTACGATAATCGCGACGAACTCCTGGGCGTCGAAATTGCCCAGACCCTCTTCGTCAATCCGCAGGATCGCGAGCGGCTCAAACGGCTCCTTCAGGAACACAGCTCCGTCAACAATTTCGAGTTTGAAATTCGCAGGAAGGATGGCGAACTCCGAATCGTCAGCGAGTCATCCACGGCCATCCGCGACGCCGCGGGCAACGTCACCGCGTATCAGGGTTTTCTTCTGGATGTCACGGAGCGACGGCGTGCGGAACACGAGATTCGGCGCCGCAATCGCGAGTTGGTGGTACTCAACTCCATCGCCGAAACCCTTGTATCCTCGCTCGACCTTCACGATTCCCTGCAACGCACGCTCCGTCAGATTCTGGAGCTGTTCGGTATTGATGCGGCTTCGCTTTACTTGTTCGAGCCCGACGGCCTGTCTATGCGACGCGCTGCGGCAGTCGGGCACCGCTCGGATTTCGCGAAGAATTTTCCACTGCTCCAGGTGCCCCCGGAATTGATTCAGCAGATTCGCGCGGTGCGCGCCCCTTTTCTTTCGGCGCAGGGGTTGCCGCTTCCCGGTTTGGTCGCCGATCTCCGGAAAAAAGAGCAAATTGAATCCGCATACATCGTCACCTTGTGGTCCAAAGACAAAATTGTGGGCGGCCTGGTGGTTGGCAGCAGGACTCCTCGGGAGTTTTCCGCGCCGGACATCAGCCTGTTGATCGCCGTTGGCAGCCAGGTTGCCAGCGCCGTGGAGCGCAGCCAGTTGTACGAGGAAACGCGCCAGGCATACGAAAATCTGCGGCGCACACAGGAACAGTTGCTGCACAGCGAAAAACTTGCCGCCGTCGGCCAGCTGATTTCCGGCGTGGCGCATGAGTTGAACAATCCACTGACGGCTATCCTGGGTTACAGCCAGCTATTGGAATCTAGCGGGCAAGTCGGTCCGCTGGCCCTGAGTTACTCGGAAAAAATGTACAAGCAGGCGCAGCGCACCCACCGCATCGTGCAAAACCTTCTGAGTTTCGCTCGCCAGCACAAGCCGGAGCGCGTCCCGGTCGCCGTCAACACGGTTCTGGAGGATACCCTTACGCTGCGGGACTACGATCTGCGGATGAACCAGATCGGCGTACACCTCGATCTTTCCCGCGACCTTCCGCTTGTTCCCGCCGACCCGCACCAATTGCAGCAGGTTTTTCTAAACCTGATCAATAACGCCGTCGATGCGATTCTGGAACATTCCGACCGTGGTGAGCTCTGGGTCACTTCCGGCGTGGACGAGAAAAATATCTTCGTGGAAATCACGGACAGCGGTCCCGGCGTGAAGGATCCCTCGCGGGTCTTTGATCCCTTCTACACCACCAAGCCGGTCGGCAAGGGAACCGGTCTGGGGCTCAGCATTTGCTATGGAATCATCACCGAGCATGGCGGCACGATTCGCGTAAAGAATTCGCTGCCGCGAGGCGCAAGTTTTCGGATCGAGTTGCCCTTGCAGTTCGTTGCAAAAGCGCCAACGTTGACGGAAGCCAGCGTAAGCAACTGACAAACGGATCGGTCGAGGAAGGGAAGGGCGGCTCAGAAGCCGTTGAGATTCTTGCGCCCCAGCGAGGATTGTTCGGTGCCGCGTAGAGTGGCTTCGGCGATGCGGGTCGTCGCGTTCTCCAGTTGCCGGGTAATCTCCGTAGCCATGTTCGAAAGTAGTGTGAAACCCGTGGCGGGCTGAAGCCCCAGCCGAAGCCTCCACCGCAAATAGGCGCAGTTGATCGCAAATTCCGCGCTCAACTTCCAGCGTTCCAGCTCCTGAATCCCCATAACCTCCGGCGACATCACGGCCAACGCCCGCGAAATCTGCAGCAACATTTCAAATTCTTCCTGCAGGTGGCCCAGGTATATAAGCGCGATGCGGCGGCGCTGCTGCCGGAGTTCTTGCACCAGCCTTGCGTGGCCGCTTTCCCGCAGATACTCGGTATCTTCCGGGCTCAAAGCTTGCTGGATGTGCGACAGCCGCGAACAGTGCCGCGACTGGGAAAGCGACTCGAAAACGTCCATCGAGGGACTGGACGGATGCTTCGAGGAGCGGGTGGCGAGCAGCAGCAGCCCTAGCAGAACGACCACGAAGCCAAGGAAGAATAGGAGGGAGGCGCTCACCAATGCCGGTCCTCCGAGCGAAAGAGTTGGCTCAACTGCCGGTTGAGCTCATAAAGACGTAAATTCACCTCGGAAGAAAGCTTCCCGTAGAGTTCTTTCGGAACCGCCGGCGGCATCGCTATTGTTGCCAATTTCGGATAAAAACTGACCGCGTTGAGCCAGATCAAAAGGGTGGCGAGGTACGTGATGACGTCTAGAAATCCCCAGAAAACCGCAAACTGCTGGACGTGCTTCTCCAGAAGTGTGTAATCCATCACGAAAAACGTGGAATACAGGCATAAGCCGACTGCCAAAGCCAAATGCAGCCTTTGGAGAGGGAGCCGATAATAGCGGGCGAAGAGCAACAAAGCTACGATGATTGCCGCCATGGACAGCTCCAGGCCGCGGTCCACGTTTTGGGCAATCCAATACAAATCCCCCTTTGAAAACACCAGGCTGTTCGCCATCACCAGAACGCCCACTCCGAACAACAGTCGCCAGGCAAGGGCCCAGATGCCTAGATACGCTCCGAGAATTTTTCGGATCAGTTCGACGACGGCCTGAAACCTGAAGCAAATCACAACCAGTTGGGTGCCCCAGGCCATCTTCCAGACCATCAATTGGGGAAGGCCAGGGATTTGGTAAATGACCGCAACTGCCAGGCTTTGAAGGATGGTAGAGGCAACATAACTACAGAACCACGGATAATCATCGAGGAATTTTCGTCGGACCAACTGTACCAGCAGGGCACATTTTACCAATGTGGTGAAGGCCCAGGCGAGATTTCGCAGTTGAAGGGGTTCAACCATTGCGAGGAAGCTAACATAACTTAACTCGACAGTAAATAGCCAAACCCCTGAAACTATTGTTCCGGTACCAGACTGAAGTTAGGAACTTCTTATGCTACTCCTTCCCATCTTGCCTTTAGTCGGGCGCTCCGGCGTTATCCGCTACGCCGTTAGATGGTTTCCGGTTGGTGGCTTCGTTGGCGGAGGTGGTAGCGGTGTGCCGTCCGCAACCAGAAAAGTGCTACCTGTCGCGGGTGGCTTCGTTGGTGGGGGCGGCAGTGGCGTGCCGTCCGCAACATTGGTTATTCTGGTGCCCGCTCTGTCAGCCAGCTGATAGTTGACCGGAACGGCGATGGAAAGTACGATTAGACTTGTTAAAAGCGTAACTTTGAGGATATGAAACTGGTCTTTCATTGAGACCCTCCTGGTTGCGCAGGGTGGCCCAAATCCGGACGGCTGCTTTACGCGCGATGAAGAAGTTCCGCCTGCGGAACGTTCCCGCACGCAGGAGGACGACATGCAGGAACAACTTCGCATCCACCGGCAGATTCTTTACGACCTGGCGCTCCATTATCTGGAGCCGTTGAATGGCAGTTTTGCCAGACTGGCGTACCTTGCCAGTTTGAAGAACGAGACAACCAAGGCCTATGCACACGAGCGGCTCTCAGCGGTCTATGGGTATGAGCCTGTTCAGGAAACACTGGCCAAATGTCACGAGGAATTATTCGAGCGATTGCTGGAGCTGCCTCTTGCGCAACAGGAAAAGGAATTGCGGCAGTTTATCGGCTCACTGCCGCAGGGGGGAGCGGATGGTGCCCGATATTGTCACGAGCGGATTGACGACTGGATTCCCACGGCGTCGCCGGACTATCTCAAGGAACTCTTTCGATCCAATCTGAATGCATTGCTGGGTTTGCTTCGCGAGCGCAATCCCAAGGCTCGTTCAGGTAAGTGATCACCCCGACCACTTTTCCAACCACTTCCGCTTCCCCGGGAGTCCGCCAGGCTTCCGGCGCGCAATGGGAAAGCATGTGCGGCTGCATCACCAGCCTCGACTTCAATTTCAGAAACCAGCCGCAGCGGTAACCCGCTCTTGTTTCCACGAAATAGAGTGGCCGATCATACTCGGTGCTCCAATCGTCCGCTTCAATACTTCGAACCGCCGTATCCACCACTACCATGCTTCCCGGCCGAAGGATGGGCGCCATGCGCCGGTCCGCCAGGCCGATGTAGCCATAGCGATACCGCACAGTTTCCTCCTGCTTCATCCCGGGAAAGTGGCGTACGTTTCCGGTCTGATTGGTCCACAGCCCCGTGTAATCAGAGGCTATTTCGAAGCCAGCCCCGGCGCTCATTGCAAAACTGACGGGGAACTCATGCAGGTGCGTGTACGGCGCGGGAAACGCCGCCCCATCTTCAAACGTCTGCTGGAAGGGCGCCTCATACCACCCCGAGATTTCCAATGGGCTCAGATGGTAAATCGTCGCCAGGGAATATAATTTGTGAAGGCTGGGAACTACATTCCGGTTTTCGATGTCCGCCAGCCGGCTGATGTGCAGGACGAAGTCCGGCCTGCCACGCTTGGCCGCGATTTCATAACTGGATTGTTCTACTTCCCGATAAGTCAACCCGAGCATTTCCCTTGTCCGGCGTAGACGAAGGCCTGGTGGATACATGTCTCCCCCCGACGTAAAGCGGTCTGCACCTGCCACTTTAACAAATGACCAGTTTGTTACTAATACAGAACAGCATAGCCCTCTGTGGAAATCCTAGAACCTATGTTTCATTGTGAAACATGGTCCGCCCCAGGCTTTCCCGCTCAGCCTCCCCTGCAAGAATCTGCTATCCTGAGCCCTATGGCCCTCCTTTCCCGTTTTTTGGGGCGTAATTTCGCCGTTTGGCTAATCGGGACTGTTCTTCTCGCTGCCGCTTCCGTTACGGCCGCTCAACAAGCTGCGCCTGTTCCGGCTACCGCAACTCCTTCCGAGGGCGCAAGTAGCCCTGAGTTCCTTGCTACCGCCGACGAAGTTGTGAAGGAGATGAGCCAAATCACCGGTTGGAGCCTCAAGACCCCGTTGAAAAAATCCATCCGTTCTCGCGCAGACATCCACGCCTATGTCCTGCACCAGATGGATGACGAAAAGGACGCCAAAGAACGCTACGCTTCCGCCCGCAGCGCCGAGGCTTTTGGCTTGATCCCAAAGGACTTCAATCTCGACACTTTCCTGGTGGACTTGCTGACCGAGCAGATCGCCGGGTTATATGACCCGAAGGCCCACGAGTTTTACATTGCCGACTGGATTCCGGCGGATGAGCAGCGCATGGTGATGGCTCATGAGCTTACCCACGCGCTCCAGGACCAACACTTTGACATTGAGCCCTGGGTCCGCGCCGCGCGGCCCAATGACGACGCCGAAATGGCTCGCGAAGCCGTTCTGGAGGGCAGCGCCATGGCGGGTATGCTCGAGTATGAATTGCAGGGCAAAGGTTTGAAATTGAAAGACCTGCCGGAATTCGACCCTTCCGTGTTTGTGGGTGACCTGGCGGAAACTCCTATCCTCAAGAAGGCGCCTCCTTTCATCAAGGACTCGCTGATGTTCCCTTACTTCAGCGGCCTCACCTTTTCGATGGACGTGCTGAAATCCGGTGGCTGGCCGGCGTTTGCTTCCGTGTTCGCCAGGCCCCCGGCCAATACCCAGCAAATTCTCCACCCGGATCTGTATTTCGCGAACAAGGCACCCCTGCCTTTGAAAGCGGACCTGCCTGCCATTGCGCCTGGAGAGAACTGGGCCCTACTTGAGGAAAATTCCTTGGGCGAGTTGGGATGGAAAGAGGTGCTGCAGCAATTTATTGACGAGCCGCGTGCCAAAGACATGGCCGCCGAGTGGGACGGAGACGATTACGCGACGTTCGAACAGAAAAATTCCAAGCGCCTGATGCTGTTCACGCGCATCCGGCTGGCGGATATGGTTTCTGCGTCACGTTTTTTCGTGGAGTATTCCGAAGCGCTGGAAAAGAAATATCCCGAGCGCACGGATATTCTTCGCCGCTCAAATTTTCTTTCCTTCGATTCCCCACAGGGCAGTCTCTATTTCCGTTGCAACGGCAGGGAGTGCATCACCCTGGAAGGCGGGAATTCCGCGCTGTTTCTTCAGTGGATCTCAAAATTGAATTGGCGGCTCGTTCCCGAATCCCCGCAGTCGCCAACCTCAAACGATATTCGCACCGCGCAGTCCGGAACTTTGGCGCGCGAATTCGCTCCCGCCTTGCCGGCCAGGTAATTCGGCCCGGTTTCCCCGGCGAATTCTCACCCAATCAATTCGAATGCTGCATTACAAGCAGGGTCAGGTCGTCCGTACGTTTCACGCCGGCGGAAAAGTCGCGGACCTCGGCCAGGCATGCCGCAAGCATCTGGTCGGGTGACTTCGAAGCATGCCGCGCGATCAGCGCCTCCACGCGCCTCAAACCGTACTCGTCTCCCGCGGTATTAAACACCTCGGACAGGCCGTCCGTATAGAGGAACAACGAATCGCCAGGCGCCAGTTGAAGCTGGCAGACCGGAAAATCCGTCGTGCAGAACATCCCCAGCGGCACGCCCGTGGCCTGCCCCGACATAACGCCACTGCGCGAGGCGTGCAGCAGCGGCAGGTGTCCCGCGCTGGCGTACTCCACTTTGCCATCCGGCCACGCGCGTCCCACAACCAGGGTGACGTATTGCCCCGCCGTCGTACTCTCGCAGAACAACCGGTTGGCGTGCCCCACCAGCTGGCTTAGCGGCAGGTTCTGGCTCGCCAGGGTGCGAAACGTCGCATGCAGGTGGCTCATCAGCATGGACGCCGCCACCCCCTTGCCAGCGACGTCGCCGAGCAGAAACAGAAACGTGTCGTCGTTTTCGATCAGGTCAAAGTAATCTCCACTGACCACCGTGGCCGGTTCGTAGTGATAGCGCGCGTGCCAATTTCCCATCGACCAGTCGGCTCGCGGCAGCAGTCCTCGCTGAATACCCGCGGCAAGCACCAGGTCGCGTTCCAGCGCGCGCTGTTCATCGGACGACAAATGGTCCAGGCAAAAACGCAACAAGGGGTTGCAGAGCAAGCGATCCGCTTCTATCGAGTCGTGGCAGACTTCGCAAATGCCGAAGGTTCCGCCGTTGAGGCGGGCCAGCGCTTCGTCCACGCTGGTGATGAGCTGGCGGATCGACGCGTCTGAAACACTCGCGCCGGCCGCCGCCTGCAGGCTGGCCCGGCGCCGCTCAAGTTCCGTGTGCAAATAAGAATGAGTAGTCGTGTCCAAGTTGGCCATGCTGAAAGTTTGCTGCTTTGTGCCTGGGGAATCCATCCGTTTTGTGCCTCCAAATTCAAGCGATTCACGAGAGGGAACGGAAATCAGAAAAGAGACTAACAAACGCCGCTGCCCGCCGCCGCCGGTTTCGCCAACAACGGAGTCCGGGTAGCGGGATTATTCCTCTCTATGCGATGCCGCAAGCGCTCCACCCGGCACATCAACTTTTGCTCATGACGCCGGGTGCGCTCTCTGGCGTAGGGATCACGGGAAGTTCCGTGCTGGCGTTGGAGCTTAGCGAGCGCGAGCTGCGCGAACCCCAGTGCCTGTTCCAAATCCTTGGCCCGGCGTTCGTAGTGAATGGCCAGTTGTTCGCAGGCCTCGATGCCGTCCCCCGGGGCGCCGGCCAACTCGTGCCACAAGGCCGCCGCGCTGTCGGCGTCGCCGCGTCGTTTGGCCATCAACGCCAGTTCCCGTGTTGCGCGCGGGCGGAATTCCGCCGGCAATCCCGCGTCGATGGCTTTTATACATGTTGAGTGCGCCCGCTCATTATCGCCGCGCCGCTGCAGGAATTTCGACAAGCCGAACAAATCCAGCGATTCTTCCTCTGCGAGCGATTGCCGCTCGTCGAGAAGGGAATTGATCTTTCCAAAAAGCGCGGCCAGGCCCCGCAGGTCCATCTGGTTGTGCTTCACCACGCCCGCCAGCGGGTCTGCGGTGCCTCCCCGCAAATAATCGAAGTAAAACTGCGGAATCAAGGCCGACGCCACATCGTCGCCGCGGTGCCAGCCCAGCCGCTCCGCGTCCAGCACGTGCCGCTCGAGTTCCACCAGGCGCACCGAACCCAGCCGCAATTTCCAAAGCGCGCGCGCGGGATGCAGCAAGTCCAGGTGAGCGGCAAGCCGCGGCACCTTGATCGCGCGCGTCATCGTGAAGCGGTTTTCCAGCAGTGGCCAGTCGAACGATTTCCCGTTGAAGGTGACAAGCACCGGCCGCTCCGCGAGGCGCGCGGCAAGTTCGTGCAACAGCGAGTGCTCCTCCGAAAAATCGCGCAGAAAAAGCTGCTCCACCTGCAAGCCCCCGGCATCCCACCACGCAAGGCCCACAAGGAACGCATACGTTCCAGTGCCCCCCGCCAGCCCGGTGGTCTCCGTATCCAAAAACAACCACTTCTCCGGATCCTCCAGCGCTCCCTCCGGATCTTGAATCCGTCCCTTGGAGCGGCCGCCTTCTGAGGCGGGCCTCTTCGTCAACAATTCCAACGCAACGCGCGAAGGCTCCGCAAACTCCGGCGTCGAAAACCAGTTGCGAATTGCCAAATGTTCGCCGTAGTGATTCCGCGCAATCCCCGCGCCCAGCAAGCGGCTGAGCGAGTCCGTCTCATCGGGCGCGCGCAACTCCGCGGGCTTCGGCGCAACCCCCCGCGCCGGCCTCAACGCCGCCAATCTAGCAAACTGATCGATGTTGCCCCCTTTTGAGCGCGACTGCGAAGCTGTCGCTTTTACAATTTAAACCCTTCCGACCAACTCTCTATGCCCTCTGTGTGAACTCTTCTCTTACCCGCACAACCGATCCAAAATTGCCAGCGCCGCTTCCTTCGCCTTCGGCGCCAAATCCCCGGCCGGCCCCACGCAAGACGGGCATCCCGCCTCACAAGGGCAAGCCTGAATCAATTCCCGCGTCTTCCGTACCAGCAAATCATGCGCACGAAACAACGGTTCCGAAAATCCAATCCCGCCCGGATACGCATCGAACAGATAAAGATTCGGCTCGAAAAATTCCTTTGCCGTCGAACCAACGGCCTCCTCCATCCGCATTGGCGTGAACTCGTCGCGTTCGACACCCGGCGCCGGCGGCCGCTCGCCAATCGCCGTTCCCAGGTCGCGCCCATCGCACATCAGCAGCAGCGTAGCCACCGAGGCCAGCGCGTACAAAAGCCCGAACATCCCCGACTGCCGCTCGCTGATCGTGTACGGCAGCGATTCCAGCAGCGCCCGCTCCAGCGTAATCCAGTAGGACGTGGTGTGCATCTCGTTCTCGGGCAGTTCGAGTTGCCCCGAGCCGATATTCTCGTTCGTGAAAAATTTAATCTTCTTGAACCCCACCACCTGAGACCGAACCAGCACATCCCCATGCGACAGCGCATGGTGGGTAGCGCCGGCATCTTGCCGGCCTGCAGTCTTCTCCGTCTCCGCGATCTCCAGCACCCGCACCTGCGTATACCGGATCGCGTCCGTGTAGTAGTCCACGTTCACTTGCTTCACATACGCCTTGCGCTCCTTAAAATCCAGGTGCTCCACGTGGTATTGCTGCCCGCCGTGCAAGTAGATCGCCTTCTCGTGCACGGTCGTCAGCGCACTGGGAAAATCGACTTCGCCGATCACTTGCGGCGCGCCCGTGATGTCAATAATCACGAAATTGTCGCTGGTCACCGAGCGCAAGCTCACCGTATCCGCCGGATAAGCCTCATGCGTCCAGTGATAATTCTCTCCCGCCAGATGGAGATACCCGGCTTCGGCCAGCCGCGCGCACAAATCCAGCACGTTCACCTCTCCGAATTTTTCCGCGGGGCCGATAGGCAGCTCAAAGGCCGCGCATTTCAGGTGATTGATCAGAATCTCCAGATTGTCCGGCTGGATGAAGGCATGCTCCGGCGTGTTCCCGAAAAAATAGTCGGGATGGCGAATAATGAATTGGTCGAGCGGCGCGGAGGAAGCTACCAGCACGGCACAGGAGCTTCCGCTGCGGCGGCCGGCGCGGCCGGCGCGCTGCCAGGTGGCGGCAATCGTTCCGGGATAGCCGGTCATCACCACAGTGTCCAGCGAGCCGACGTCAATCCCCAATTCCATCGCGGAAGTCGTCACCACGCCCCGAATCCGCCCCTCGCGCAACCCGCGCTCAATTTCGCGCCGCTCGTTCGGCAAATAGCCGCCGCGGTACCCGCGAATCGTCTCCGGCTTTCCTGGCTGCTGCGGGTTCGCCTGCTGCAGATACGTCAGAATCAGTTCCGTGTGCAGGCGCGAATTGGCAAACACCATAGTTTGTAGATCGTGCTTCAGGAATTCCTGCGCCACGCGCGAGCCTTCATTGATGTAGCTTCGCCGGATGCCCAGCGCGCGATTCACCACCGGCGGATTATAAAAGACAAATGTCTTCTCCGCCGCCGGCGCGCCGTTGGACGCCAACACTTCCACATCATCCTCGATCAGCCGCGATGCAAGCTCGCCCGGATTCGCGATGGTCGCCGAGCAGCAGACGAATTGCGGCTTGCTGCCATAAAACCGCGCGATGCGTTGCAGCCGCCGCAGCACGTTGCACAAGTGGCTTCCGAAAACGCCGCGATAGGTGTGCAGCTCGTCTACCACGACGTAGCGCAAATTTTCAAACAGCCGCGTCCAGCGCGTATGGTGCGGCAGGATGCCGGTGTGTAGCATGTCCGGATTCGTAAGCACCACGTGGCTTTTCTCGCGGATCGCTTTGCGCGCATCGGTCGGCGTGTCGCCGTCATAGGTGAATACGCCTACGCGATTTTCCAGCCGCCCATTCAGATCGTGCAATTCCGCCAACTGATCCTGCGCCAGCGCTTTGGTAGGGAAGAGGTACAAGGCCCGCGTATCGTCATTCGCCAGAATGGCGTCCAGCACAGGCAGGTTGTAGCAGAGGGTTTTTCCCGATGCCGTGGGCGTCACGATCACCACGTTCTTGCCCGCGTGCACGGCTTCCGCGGCCGCGACCTGATGCGTATAAAGTTGCCGGATCCCCTTGGCGTTATAAGCGGCGCGAAGGTCCGCGTGCACCCAGTCCGGGAATTCCGCCCATTGCGCGTCCCGGGCAGGGTAGTGCCGCACGGCGGTGAGGATTTCCCCGTCGCGGTCGCGCGCCGCAAACGTATCCAAAACCTGCGTGACACGCGCAAGGGTGGAGGAATTTCCCGCCCTGGCCAGGGAAAACGCGTTGCTTGCCATGGTCCAATCTCCCGCAAAACAGAAAAATAATTCGCCTTTTGTTCGCTTAGGCTAGCATCCCGCGGTGCGCGGCGCAATACTCATGCTGCGCACCAATCACCAACCGCCCTCTATTACACGGTGTGATAACATTTAAAGTGGATGCCAACTCTAACCCGCGGTGCAGTTGAACTTTCTTTGGCTTGTCCCATTTGCGGTGGAAACCTTGCCTCCCTTCCAGACCAGGTGACCTGCGAAAAATGCCGCCGCGCTTTTCCCGTGGACGGCGGAATTCCGCAACTCTTCTGGCAAAACGACTGGCCGGCCGACAAGCCCGACGTGACGCGCGCCATGCAGGCGTTTTACGAAAAGACGCCATTCCCGAACTATGACGACTTCGATTCCGCGGAGGCGCTCCGCCTGAAAGCGCGCCGCGGGGTCTTCGCTAAGCTTCTCGATGAACAGATCCGCCACGGTTCTTCCATCCTGGAAGTCGGCTGCGGTACCGGGCAAATGAGCAATTTTCTCGGGATGACCTGGGGCCGGAACGTGATCGGCGCCGATGGCTGCTTGCATTCGCTACAACTCGCGGAAAACTTTCGCCGCGAAAATGAAATCAAGGGCACCCGATTTCTGCAGATGAATCTCTTCCGCCCGGTGTTTCCCGCGGAAAGCTTCGATTTTGTGATCTGCAATGGCGTGCTGCACCATACCAGCGACCCATATCTCGGATTTCAGAGCATCGGCAAACTGGTGAAGCGCGGCGGGTTTATTTTGATCGGGCTCTACAACAAATACAGCCGCCTGGCCACCGATTTCCGCCGCTGGATGTTCCGCGTTTCCGGTGATCGCATGCAGTTTCTGGATCCGCAGATCCGGGACCGCGCCGCGAACCGTGGCCGAAAAGATGCCTGGTTTCTCGACCAGTACAAAAATCCTCACGAATCAAAACACACGATCGGAGAGGTGCAGGGCTGGTTCAAAGAGAACGGCTTCGAATTCATGAACAGCATTCCCAAAGCCCAGGGCGAAAGTTTTGCCGCCGACGAAAAGCTGTTCGAGCCGCACGCGCCCGGCACTGCATTGAATCACTTCCTCGTGCAGGCCGGTGAAACGCTAGTCGGGGGCCGTGACGGCGGCTTTTTCATCATGATCGGCAAACGCTTATAACGCGGCCACTACGCCAGCGCGATCTAACGAATCCCGCCAAAACGCGATATTCTTTTCTATACAACATTTATCCGGAGAAGGAATGAACGAAGAAACTCCCGTGGCCGCGGATACCGCGCCGAAACGCACTGGCCTGAAATCTTTCCTGTACTTTCTGAAACTCCTCGTCGGCAATTTTCTGCTGTTTGCGGTGCTGATTGAGCTTGTTTGCCTGGTCTACATCAACGTCACGGATTGGCATTCCAGCAAGCCGACTTATCACGTCAACTACAACAATTTCTGGGCCGACATCAATCCCGATTTCGGCGTTTGGCACCGCCCCAACGGGCATTTCTATCACCAGGGCGGCTGTTTCAGCGTACAGTACACCACGAATAGTTATGGCGCGCGCGACGTCGAGCGCAGCCTGCACTCTTCAAAACCCCGCACGGTTGTCCTCGGCGATTCCATGATTGAGGGTCTGGGCCTCGCCGACCAGGACCGCCTAACCAACATTCTCGAGAAAGACACCGGGCGCGAGTATCTGAACTTCGGCACCAGCGGCGATTTTGGTCCCCTGCAATATGCGTTGCTCTACAAGACGCTGGCCGCGAAATTCGATCACGATACCGTCGTCGTTGGCGTGCTGCCCGACAATGACTTCCACGATATGTCGCTGGAGTGGGGCAAGGTCCACCATGCGGATCGCTATCGGCCCTATTACGCAGACGACTTTTCCATCGTCTACACCAATCACGTGAACCCGAGGGCCGGCGAAGGTCTCTGGGACCGCACCGAATCGTACATGCGCGCCTATCTGGCCTCTTATCACGTCGGCCAGTTTCTCTACTCAAGCATGTATTGGCGAATGGCGCCACCCTATTCCGGCTACAACGACTTCAACGACGTTGATATCGCGCGGCTGAAACATGCGCTGGACGACATCCGCGCCACCGCAGACGCGCATCATGCGAAAATGGCCGTAATCCTGATTCCCACGTCCAATGATTTTGTGAGATGGAAACAATCCGGAGCCGATCGGCTCGGCCCCGTGGTTCTCGGATGGGGACAGGAAAAGGGAATTCCCGTCAAAGATCTGTTGCCGGATATGGATGCGCGTTCCGGCGGAAATTTTCACACATTCTTTCTAAGCTGCGATGGGCACTGGACGCCGAAGGGCAGCAAAGTGGCGGCGGAAATCCTCGAGCCCTGGCTGTCGCAGTTGAATCCCAAACTGTAGCTCAGGCCTTCAGGCCTGAGGGTTTTCCTTGCAACGGCGAGATCTCGGTGAAGTTACGGAAATCCTCACCCCTGAAGGGGTGAGCTACAGGAAACGCGCAATCGTTAGGACGGTTTTTCGATCAGGAAATTCCCGAGCACCAGGCAATCCATCTGGCTGCGGGAAAAGGTGCTGTAGGCATTCGCAGGCGTGGTCACGATCGGCTCACCCCGCAAATTAAATGAAGTGTTCAGCACCACGGGTACGCCCGTGGCTTGCCCGAAGCGCTCGATCAGGCCGTAGTAAAGCGGACTTTGTTCACGATAAACCGTTTGCACGCGCGCGGAGCCATCCACGTGGGTGATGGCAGGCAGCGTGGCGTGATGCTCGGGCTTCACCGGCGTCACGTAGAGCATGTAGCGCAGCGGATACTGATTCACGGAATCGCCCAGTTCAAAGTAGGTCGGAGCGGCTTCCGCAACTACTGAAGGCGCAAACGGGCGATACGGTTCGCGGAATTTGATCTTCGAGTTGACGATGTCTTTCATTTCCGCGCCGCGCGGATCGGCCAGGATACTGCGGTGCCCGAGCGCGCGCGGGCCCCATTCAAAGCGACCCTGGTACCAGCCAACCACTTTGCTGCTGGTCAGAAAATCCGTCGTGCGGTCGAGCAACTCGTCCGTGCTGGCGGCTTCGTGGTAGGGAATATTTTCGCTTTCGAGAAACGAACGAATTTCCGAAGCGCCGTATTCCTGTCCCCAGTAAGCGTGTTCCATGCGGAACGACCGCGGCTTGCCGAGCACGGAGTGATAGGCCCAGAGTGCGGCGCCCAGCGCTCCGCCGGAATCCCCCGCCGCCGGCTGAATAAACAGTTCGTCGAAGCCGGATTCACGCAACATTCTGCCATTCGCCACGCTGTTCAGGCCGACGCCGCCCGCGACGCAAAGCTTCTTCAGGCCGGTCTGCTTGTGCAGATTCTTCGCCATGCCCACCAGCAAGTCTTCCGTAACGCGCTGGATGCTGGCCGCGATGTCCGCGTAATGCTCGTTCACCCGGCACTGGGCGATGTAATCCGGCGGCTTCTTGCCGAAATATTTTGGAAAGCCCGTGGACTCCGTAAAGAAGGGAGTCTCCTTAGCCCGCGGCTCGCCGAAAAGCTCCACAAGTTTCGGGGTGTACATGCGATCGGTGGCGTAGTGGAAGCAGAAATAATCCATGTCCAGTGAAAACGAGCCGTCGTCGTTCTGCTTCACCGTCTTCCAGACTTTGTCGACGTACCGCGGCGTGCCATAGGGCGCCATGCCCATCACTTTGTACTCGCCTTCGTTCACCTCAAAGCCGAGAAACGCGGTGAACGCGCTGTACAGCAGCCCGATCGAATGCGGAAACTCGATTTGCTTGGTCAACTGAATCTGCGTGCCGCGTCCCACTCCGCAAGCCGCCGTCAGCCATTCGCCGACGCCGTCCACGGTGAGAATCGCCGATTCCTCGAAAGGCGAGCACAGAAATGCGCTCGCCGCATGAGAGAGATGGTGTTCAGAGAACAGCACGCGGTCGCGGCTGATGCCTAGTTCCGATTGCAATGTGCTGGCGATCCACAGCTTGTCCAGCATCCAGCCGATCATGGATTCGCGGAAAACCTTCCAGGATTGCGGATAGGTTTGCAGGACGCTGATCAGCAGCCGGTCCAGCTTGCGAAACGGCCGCTCGTAAAACACAACGTAGTCGAGGTCCTTCGCGTCGATCTTCGCTTCACGCAGGCAAAATTCGATGGCGTGTTTGGGGAAGCCGAAGTCGTGCTTCACGCGCGAGAAGCGCTCTTCCTCGGCCGCGGCCACCAGTTGGCCGTCGCGCAGAATCGCAGCGGCAGCATCGTGGTAATAACAGGAAATGCCAAGAATGTGCATGAGCTATTGCCTTTGGGCCCAGCTCATGTCGTGGACTTCAGCGGGATGCTCGATCCAATTCGTGGGGCGATGCTTGATTCGCAAGGGATCGGAAAACAGGCGGACCACCAGACCAAAGGGCAGGACCGCGATGGCATAAATAATCGTCAACACCACGCGCGCCTGGAAATTCCCGATCTTGTGGGCCAGGCGCTTCCATGCGTTCCAGAGAGTTTTCAGGTTTTCGAGAAGAATATTGGCCATAGCAGCGCGATTCGCCTAAAAAAGGGCGTAGACGAACGGCGCGAGTGCCGAGCTTTGTCCCAGAACGATAAGAACGGCGGTAAAGAGCACCACCAGGATCACCGGCAGCATCCACCAGCGCTTGTTACGCGCAAAAAAGGAGAGCAACTCTCCCGCGATGCCGAGCCGGCGCGAAGCCGTGCTGAAAAAACCCATGAAATCTCCCTCAGTTGCAAATTGGACTGGTGGCCCAAACTACTAATTTATCACACGCGTCACCACGCGGCAAAGCGCACTTAGGCCTGGTAGCGTAAAGATTCATCATATTGCCTGGGCGTTTTTACGCTTCAGGGGGGATCGCGAGGTGAAACCGGAGAACTCGGAGGAGAGCGGAAGCCCTCTTTACTCCGCCGCCTTTGCCGCAAGTGCCTCAATGACGGCGATGTTCGGCAATAGGTCCGCCGACAGAGAGTGCCTTGACTGCAGATAAGCCGTCGCGTTGTAGGAAACCCAGGTTTTACCAGCGGCGTCTTCTGCCACCAGAATCTTCAGCGGGAAATCGAGGGCCACGCTCGGCGCCGCCAGCATCAGCGGCGTCCCGGCTTTCGGGTTTCCAAAAATAAGCAGCTTGGTGTTCGGCATTTTCAAACCTGCGCTTGCCGCTTCGCCGCTGTGATCCACCACCACGAACAATTTCACGCCCTTGGCCTGCAAAATTCCCTGCAGCTTGGCCACGGTTTCGTCTACCGGGCGGTTGCCAGGTATCCGCACAATTCCGTTTTCCATGCTGCTCGCCATCGAATTCTCCCCCATCATAGATGCATGAACAACCGCCTTTGGATTAGCAAAAATCAGGTAACTGGCCATCACCAGTCCCAGAATCACCAGGGCCGTGGCCACCCCAATCACCAATCGCGGGCTGCGCAAGAAAAGCGACTCTCCGGCTTGCAGTTGCTTCAGCATCCGCAAATGGCGAATCGTGGAGAGCAGGCATACTGAAACGCCCATCAGGATAAGCGCGATCCCGATCCAAAGGGAGACCCCATACTGTTTCACTTGAAAGTCCGGCTGCAGGTGATTGAACTCCTGGAGAAACAGCCCGAAACGCGCCAGCACAAATCCCAGCCCCATCAGCGCGATACCCGTCCGAATCCACGCAAGCACCGTGCGTTCCGCGGCCAGATAATCCGTTGCGCTGCCCCCCATCGGAACCCTCCCCCCTCTTTGCGAAACCTGGGCAACATAGCTCGCGGGTTCTTGAATGTAAAGGGTCTCCGTCGCTCTGCGGTCTCGTGCCCAAATGTAAAATGGCGGGAACAGAACACCGGTGCGCGGTGTCTGAAACAATGTGTTCCTTTTCGGCGTATCTTCAGGGCGTAGGCTCGCTGCTTGGGTTCGAGTATGCGTGCCGTCCATCTCCAAGAGGAGCGCCGTCCATGTCCGTGGGGGAACTCGGGCCTCGCCGTCCCGAACGCCGCAGGGCGCCTCGCTACGCGTATCAAACCAGCGTCGAAATCGAGTGGGGTTCCGCTCGTCTGAAGGCCCGCACTCGCGATATCAGCGTTGGCGGCATGTTCATCGAATCCGAAGACATCCTGTGGGTCGGGGCGGGCTTCCGGGCGCGACTCGTCTCCGATCGTTCCGTATGGCTGGAATGCTCGGTCAAGCGCGTGGAACCGGGGCTGGGGATGGGGGTGACGATTGCCGTCCCTGAAGATCCAAAGGCCCACCCTTACCAGGAAATCCTCGCGAAGCTCGCCGAAAACGGCTAAGGCTTTATAATATTTTCATGACCCATTGTCTGGATTGTGGCTCGGAACGCGCCAGCGATCAGTGCCCGGTCTGCGGATTGACCTCCGCCGCCGCGGAACTTGTGTTTCGCCGCCGCCTGATCCGCCAGATGACGGTCTTTCTCGCCGGCTCGCTCTTGTTCCCCTATGTCAGCCAGATCTATGCCCCGTTGGACATTGACGGCATGCTGGTCTTTTTTGGACTGGTGTTTTTCGTCGCGCTCACGCTCGCTATCGTGTTGGAGAACCGCGCCCGCGCTCGCAAAGAAATCGAAGTCCTGCGCCATCTGTTCACCGGCCTGATTCCCATTCCTTTCATCCTTTTGACCGCGCTCGTCCTGAACGGGCGGCTGGACTCGCCCAAAAACGTGGTATTTCACGCTTCCGTTGTGGAGAGCCGGTACCAGATGAAGGGAGTAGTGCGAGGCACGCGGCGCCTGTTTGTGCCCTCGTGGCGCGCGGGGCATCGCGTTGAGAGGTTGGCCGTCGATTCCGACGATTACGATCGCTTCCGCCCCGGCGATGCCGTCAATGTCGGCGTCGCGCCTGGCGCGCTCGGAATTCCGTGGTTTTATGGAGTGTACCGCAGGTCGGATTAAGGTTTGTTGCGGGATGCTCAGTACAACGGTTCACGATTAAGCCCGAGCGGAATCTGCAATTCCAGCACGTGGCCGTTTTTCCCGAAGCGAAACGTCACCCGCTGCATTGACCCGATATTGCGTTCTTTCCACTCCGTAACTTCGATCGGCTTATCCGGGATGTCGGCATAGGACCATTCGGCCGAACCCCCTTGCACACTGATTTTCTGCGGATCGATGTCGTACACCTCTTCGTCCGCAATTTTCACCAGCATGTAGCGTTTCCATAAACGCACCAGCAAAATGCCCTTTTTCTCCGAGTGGTAAATGTTCCAGGAGTTCGGCGCCTGATCGTTGAAGCGCACGATCGCAAACTGCACCGATTTCCACGTCACCTTTTTCGGCGCTTCTGTCTGCGCAGTCGCCAGACATGGCAGAAAAGCGTAAGCGAGCACGACTCCGAACATGCGCGCATTTGCCAACGATAGAATATTCACTTTGCGAAACCCCACATGTGCCCCGGCGTGCCCCCTCACACAAGGCGAAGTCACCCCTCGCCAAGGCTGCTTTCAGTCCTGTCATCTTCGGAACGCGTAAGAGCAGTGTACGACAGGTGCGTCACAGCGGAAAACGGCGACTCAATCCCGAAGGCGGTAAGAATTCAAGCGACCAGCTTTTACTCTGTGGCTGCATTGGGCACTTTTGAGGAGGAGTTGGGGGGAGATACTCGCTGATGAAGGGCAACACGGAAGGTGCGATCTGGATGCGTACTATATGCCGCTGCTCTGGCGCAATCTTCCGCATTAGTCTTCCGCCCGCCCCACGTTGCGGGCGCGCAGGGCTCTGCGTCAGCCTCTTTCAACTAATCGAACCGATCACGCCTCAGGCGTAGGTGTTCAGCAGGGTCCCGGATGTGTCCGGCGCTCCGCCACCTACCACGGAGGCTTCACTCAACTGCGCCTCGGTCTTCGCGATTTTCAAGGCCGCATCTGTATTCTGCGGCGCGGCAGCAGGAGCCTGCCCACCGGAATCCACTAACCTCTGAAGAAGGTCCGCTCCGTTCGCCTGGGAAATGCCATTGACGGCCATTCAGCCTCCTCGACGCACGCATAGAGCGTGCATCTGACTTATCGGCTGACTCTCGACAAACTTTATCGCCATTAGAAAAATTTTATTCTTGCCCTTGCGGCTATAATGTCCTGCGATGCCTATCCAACGCCGGCTTTCCACTCGCCTCTGGGGTACCGTCAAGCGGGTCTTTCCGCGTTGTAGCATGATCTCTCAAGCCATCGCTTTTAATGTTTTCCTGGCATTTTTCCCCACGTTGCTCCTGGCTGTTGGCCTGGCTTCCAGCTGGATCGGCAGCCGCACCGCGCTTCTGGACGCCATTCGCGATTTCACCGCGTTTCTTCCCCCGGGCAGTCAGAGTATCGTGGGCGATTTCTTGAGCCGGCGCGGCCCCGACCTCTGGAAATTCGCCCTGCTCGGCTGGGCCGGCAGCCTGATTGGCGGCTCGCAGGTGATGAAACTTCTGATGGATGGAATTCACTTGATATACGGAGATGAAGACAACAGCAGTTTTCTCCGCCGCCAGCTACGCGGCCTCTTGCTGCTTCTGATTACCGTTGCGCCGATTCTCATGGCTGGAATTCTGGGTGTTTTCGGCCGGCCGTTGCGCCACTGGGTAACCGGCGTCATCGGCACACACAATGTTGTGAACGGGATCTGGCTGGTGTTTTTTCCACTCGTCGCCATGGTGTTGGCCATGCTCGCGCTTACGGTGATGTACTGGGTCGCGCGTCCCAAGGAAGAGAGCCTGCAGCGCGTGCTGCCCGGCGCCACGCTGGCAACCCTGTTGTGGTGGCTGGTGAACGTCGTCTTCGGCTTTTATGTTCGCCGCGTGCCGTACAGCCTCGTCTACGGAGGCCTGGCAGCCGTAATCGGGCTGCTCATCTGGATGCAGATTTCCGCGGTGATCGTTTTCCTGGGAGCCGCGTGGAACGCCGAAACCGACGAGATGCGCGCAAACTGACCCCGTTCGAGCAATGGTAAGTCTATGAAGCCCGTCCAGGTCATCAGCTACTCCGGCTACAAAGCTGACGAATCGCCTCGCGCTCTCAAACTCGGCGACGCCCTTCTGCCCATCGCCCAAATCGAAGACCGCTGGTATTCCCCCGGCGAAACCTTCTTCCGCGTCCAGACGCAATCTGGCGACCGCTACATCCTCCGTCACATCGAAGCGCAAGACACATGGACCCTCGAGGGCTTCCGCAGCCAGCGCGTTGACAGGTTAGCTTAGCGGGCGGGGGAAAGTGATACACCCCTCACCACTGCACTATTTCGGTGCAACCAGATTTTGCGTTGTGAGGGGTGGTCCCACTGCCCACATGTCCGGTCACGCAACTTCTTAGGAGTTGGTCGCCGACGAATGCCTCTTGATGAGCCCAACAATTAGAACGGATAGGGGCGTGGCTCAGAAATTTTATCCCCTAATTCCTGAACGTCGCATCCAACCCCCGAACCAACTCTGCCTTTGGGTGGCGATGGGTGCTCTGAGTGAAGCTAAAACAAAGAAAAAGCAGCAGATCGCCACACAATTGTTGATCCGAAGTCTGGTACGACAGAACGTCAAATGTAGACAGTTTCAGCACTCTACTTAACTTCCCCGGTTCGGCGTCACGGGAGCCGATGGTCGCGAGATCTGATATCCAAATTTGGAGGATTCAAATGGGACGAAATGTTGCGGACGTGTTGTGGGAAATGCTTCAAAAGGCTGGCGTGAAACGCTGCTATGGCATTGTTGGGGACGCTCTCAATCCCGTCATCGATGCCCTCCGCCGGAACGGAAAGATTGAGTTCATTCACGTGCGGAATGAAGAGTACGGCGCCTTCGCCGCGGTTGCAGAGGCCTACTTGACGGGAAACCCAGTTGCGGTCTGCGGCACGGCCGGCCCCGGCGTGACTCACCTGTTTAACGGTCTGATGGACGCCAGGAAAGAAGGCGCCTCGGTGATTGCCATTGCGGGTGACGTCGAATCAAAGCTGATCGACACGGCCTCTCTTGAAGAGCTCAATCCTTACAAGTTTTTCGATGCCGCCGCGCTCTACATCGGCCGCGTAGTGAATCCGGAACAGGCCCGGGCAGTCTTCAACACCGCCATCACCACTGCCGTGATCGACCGCGGTCCCACTGTGATTTCGCTCCCCGGCGACGTCGCGGCCTCCGAAGCGCCGGAGGGAATGCATGCCGCAGCGATTCCTGCCAAGGCTGTCCTTCGTCCTGCCGAGGCGGACCTGGAAAAGCTCGCACGCTTGATCAACGAGTCAAAGACGGTTGCCATCTTTGGCGGTGCAGGCTGCCGCGACGCGCGGAACGAAGTGCTGGCGCTGGCCAACAAGCTAAAAGCGCCTGTCGGATACTCCTTGCGCGGCAAGCAATGGCTCGAGCACGACAACCCCCACGCCACGGGCATGACCGGTCTCATCGGCTACGGCGGAACGTACAACGCGATTCACGCCGCCGATCTGCTCCTTCTGCTCGGGACAGATTTTCCGTTTTCCGAGTTTTTGCCGAACGGCAACGTCAAAAAAGTCCAGATTGACACGAATCCGAAGCACCTCGGCCGCAGGACGGCCCTTGATCTGGGACTTGTTGGAGACGTGCAGGCGACGGTCGCGGCCTTGCTGCCAAAGGTGAGCGAGAAAAATGACACCAACTTCCTCGAAAAGCACCTTGCGCAAACGCGAAGCTTCGGCGAGTTGCTAAATCATTACGTTGAGAAAGGCCCGGGCATCAAGCCGATTCGCCCAGAGTACCTCGCCGCTACATTAAGCGAGTTGGCTTCCGACGACGCCATGTTTTTCGCCGACACGGGAACGGCTTGCATCTGGATAGCGCGGCACATTAAAGGCGGCGCGAATCGCCGGCTCTTCGGCTCCTTTTCATGGGCATCGATGGCCAACGCCGTGCCCAACGCCTTCGGCGCACAATTGGCCTACCCTGGCAGGCAGACGATTGCCCTCTGCGGCGATGGCGGTTTCACGATGCTCGCGCTTGGTGATCTGGCCACTCTTGTACAACGCAAGGCGCGCGTCGTGCACATCATCCTCAACAACGAATCGCTCGACTTCGTGAAGATCGAGCAGCAGGAGGCGGGATTCGTTCCCTTTGGAGTGGACTTCAAGAATCCGAATTTCGCGCGCGTGGCCGAAGCGATGGGCGCGAAAGGCATCCGTCTCGAGGAACCCGGCGACGTGAAAGACGCTCTCACGGAAGCGCTGGCCTACAAGGACGGCCCGGTCGTCGTCGATGCGGTTGTAGACCCCTTCGCGCTTTCGTTGCCGTCGCATGTGCCGCTCCACGCAGCCAAGGGTTTCACACTGAGTCTCGCCAAGCAGGTGCTTGCAGGCCGGTTCGACGATGTGATCAAGACGATGGAACGCAACGTCCGTTTGGTTTGAGCCGTGATCCTTGTAGTGACCCTGGAGGCGTTAGTTGCAGCGCGGACGAGGTTTTCGCGAGTACTTCACGGCTAGTCACGCGGATGGAGATCCTGGATATGACTAAACCGATTCTGGTGGTGACCAGCCGTTATCCGAAGGAAATTGAAGACCGCATCGACCGCGACTTCAACCCCCGGCGAAATCCCAATCACTTTCCTTTCGGCCAGCAGCAGTTGCTCTCCGCGACCGAAGGGGCCGACGCCCTGTTCATCACGCCGGCGGACCGCTTGGACTCCGAGTTTTTCCAGAAAGTCTCGCCAACGATAAAAGTCATCGCCACGTATTCTGTGGGTTTTGAGCATATTGACCTGGAGGCCGCCGCTCGCAGGAAAATTTCGGTCGCTTACACCCCGGGTGTCAACCATGAAGCAACGGCCGACATCGCCATGCTGCTTCTACTTGGCGCTTCACGTCGCGCTTATGAGGCCCAGGAACTGGTTCGAACGGGAGCGTGGAGGCCCTTGAGTCCCGACATGCTCTTGGGTTGGCAAGTTGGGGGCAAGATCCTCGGCATTTTCGGAATGGGCCGCGTGGGACAAGCCCTGGCGCGTCGAGCGCGGGGATTCGGAATGAAGATTCACTATTGCGACGCTTCGGAGTTACCCGCGGAAATCGCCGGAGACGCCGTCTTCCACAAGGATCCATCAAATCTGCTTCGTGTAAGTCAGTTCTTGACCCTGCACGCTCCGGAAACTCCTCAGACCCACCATTTCTTGAACTCCAAAGCTATAAGCCTTCTGCCTGCCAGTGCCATCGTAGTGAACACTGCCCGCGGCGGATTGGTAGTCGATGACGACCTCATCGCTGCTCTCAAGAGCGGGCGGGTCGCCGCCGCCGGACTCGACGTATTTGAAGGCGAGCCAAAACTCAACCCGGAATATCTCTCGCTGAAAAATACATTTCTATTGCCGCATATCGGCAGCGCCACGATCGAAACCCGGACAGCAATGGGCATGCTGGCCCTGGACAACATAGACGCTGTCCTCGGCGGCAGCCCTGCGCCCACCCTCGTCCAGTCCTAGGAGCGGGTCGATAGTTTCTTAGGCAAGATGCAACTGCACCGAAATGGGCACCCGCCGGGGGTGCGCCACTTTTCCTCGCCCTAGGCGCTACCCCAGCATCGCGTTGACACCCTCAAAACCCGCGGCGTATAGTCAGTTCATCCCACCCGCGCGAGGCGGCCTACAGTGCGTCTCTACATGCCGATTTTCTTCAGGACGCGAATGGGGGCAAGGGAAGGGATGAGCCCGCGTTTGCTTTATCGTAACCCACTGTGCCGCCGTGTGTTTTGGCTTGCCTTGACGATTTTCCTGTCCGCAGTGATACCGTCAGCGCACGGTCAGGACCCCGGTCCGGCAGCTGCACCGGAAAAACCACCTCCTGCAAATCCGCAAGACGCCAAGCCCAAGGCAGACAACGCCTCCGAAATTTCCCAGGTGGATTCCGCGGCCACATTTAAGGTCCGCGTCAATCTCGTCCAGGTGCGCGTGATAGTCCGCGATTCCTCCGGCAAACCCATCGAAAACCTCAAGCGTGAGGATTTTCTGCTTTACGATCAGGGCAAGCTCCAGAACATCAGCAATTTTTCCGTGGAAAACGCTGAAACCCGCTTGCAGCGCGCCACCATGGCCGCGAAAACCCAGGAAGACGCTGCAATCCCCGGCGATACATCTGCGAATAAGCCCCCGGTTCTCCCGCAACGCTTCGTCGCGCTGGTTTTTGACGACACGCACCTCTCCCTGGAAGATGCTACTTGGGCCCGCTCACAGTCCGGCCGCTTCCTCGATTCCACCGGCGCCACGGATCGCGTGGCCATTTACACTACTTCCGGGCAGAACAATCTCGAATTCACGTCGGACAAAGCGGCTCTGCACCGTGCCATCCTTGGGGTGGTTCCGCGCCCAGTGTTGGGGCAGGGGATCGGTTCGGACTGCCCGAATATCACGCACTACATGGCCGATCAGATCGTAAACAAGAATGATCCCACCGCCGCCGCTGTAGCCATCGAAGACACCATCCAGTGCCTCTTCAACGGAGACGAAACGAAGACCTCACAAGCAAACTCGGTTGTGCAGGGCGCCGCGATTCGCGCACTCAGCGTCGGCGACACGGAAAACCAATTCACCTACCGCCACCTCGAGGATGTTCTTCGCCGCTTGTCCAGCATGCCCGGCGAGCGCCTTCTCCTTCTCGTATCTCCGGGCTTCATTCTCACCACATCCTACCTCGACGAATCCAGCATCATCGATCGCGCCAATCGCGCCAACGTGGTCATCAACACGCTGGACGCCCGAGGCCTTTACACGCCCGACTTGCTGGGCGATATTTCCCGGCCATCTACAGGCAGCCCCCGCACCGCAGGATTGGAGGCGACGTACCGCCTCTCCGCCCAGCAAGAACAGGACTATGTTTTGCGAGATTTTGCCTACGGCACCGGCGGCACCTTCTTCCACAACTCCAATGATCTTCAGGGTGGTTTGCAGCTCGCCGGACTCGCTCCCGAAGTTTCCTACGTTCTCGCGTTCTCGCCCCTGAATCGTAAGTGGGACGGCCAGTATCATCTGATCCGCGTTGAACTCGCGAAGAAATCGAAATTGACTATCCAGGCTCGCCGCGGCTATTACGCTCCCCGCAAGGTGAACGATCCTCACGAGCTGGCGCGCGAGGAAATTCAGGATGCCATCTTCTCTCAGGATGAAATCAGCGAAGTTCCACTTGATCTCCAGACCCAATATTTCAAGAACGAAGCCGAGGGCGCGCGCCTCAGCGTCGTCTCCCGGCTTGAGGTAAAGAACATGCATTTCCGCAAAACGGAAGGCCGCAGCCAGGACGAGATCACCCTGGCCACCGCCATCTTCGATGAAAACGGCAATTTCATTACGGGCGGAGAAAAAACCGTGCAGATGCGCTTGAGAGACGCCACCTACGAGCGCCTCGCACACACCGGCCTCACCGTCAAATCCAGCTTTTCCGTAAAGCCCGGGCGTTATCTTGTTCGTCAGGTAGTTCGCGATTCCGAAGGCTCGCAGATGGCTGCGCGTAATGGCGCCGTCGACATTCCGTTTTAGGGAGGCAATCATGGCCATTAAACCCGTGATTAGGACGAAACATCGGTTGCTGATCGCTCCCGCTCTCCTGGCTCTTTTCGCGTTTCCCACGCTGCTTCGCGCGCAATCTCCAGAGCCCGCCAAGCCGGAGCCCCCGGCGCAACAACAACCGATCGCCGCGGCGCCGGTGATTCGTGCGGAATCCCGCGTGGTGCTTGTGGATGCTGTCGTGACCGACAAGAAAGGGAACTACGTCCACGATCTCACTCAGAAGGATTTCAAGGTTTACGAAGACAACAAAGAACAGGCCGTAACCAGCTTTTCCTTCGGCAGCGATACCTCCGGCCCTCTCAACGCCCAGAAGCGCTACATGATTCTCTTCTTCGACAATTCCTCCATGGCGCCTCCCGACCAGATCCAGGCCCGCGCCGCCGCCACCAAATTTATTGGAAAAGACGCCTCGCCCGATCGCCTGATGGCCGTGGTTGATTTCGGCGGCAGCTTGCTGGTCAGGCAGAATTTCACCGCCAACGCCGACTTGCTCACCGCCGCAGTGAGCGGAGTTCGCAATCCGAACATCCAAACCAATGGTCAGAGCGCCTCGCTGGCGAATCCCGTCATCGTCGCCTCTTCCGGTCTCTCTTCAATCAGTGATGCGGAAGGCGATTTCGGCGCCCGTACCATGCTGCTGGCGATTCGCAGCCTGGCGAAAAATCTCCGCGCTGTTCCTGGCCGCAAAATGCTGATCCTATTTTCGGCGGGGTTTCCATTGAACTCCGAACGCATGTCCGAACTCACGGCCACCATCGACGCGTGCAACAAAGCCAACGTTTCCGTCTACTCGCTGGATGTGCGCGGCCTGGTAGCCCCGGCGCTTCCGGGTTCCACTGGATTGCTCAAGCAGCCGCGTCAGCCACAGTCGGACGCTGCATCCACTCAGGCCAGTTCCCAGCGCCCCAGACTCATACTGGCGAGTTTCTCCCCGGCAAGCGCTCCCGATCCGCAAAAGCCCGGCGGGGGCGGTGGAGGCGGCGGTCATTCAGGCGGCGGGACAGGCGGCACGGGCGGCGCGCCCTCAGGTGGCACAGGCGGCGGCAGCAAGGGCGGCGCACCCGGTGGCACCACCGGCGGCAAAGGAGGAGGAGCCCCCGTCGGAACAACGGGCACTGGTACTCGTCCGGTCAGTTCTCCGTATAACAGTTATTACAACAATCCGAACACAGCGCCGCGGACGATCTTGCCGCAGATGCCCACCTCGGCTACAACCAACCAGCAGATTCTGCAATCCCTCGCCGACGGCACCGGGGGCTTCTCCATTTACAACACCAACGACCTGCTCGGCGGACTCGACCGCATTTCCCGCGAGCAAAACGAATTCTACTTGCTCGGCTACGTCCCGGCGACGAGTCCTGAGGGCAGTTGCCACACCCTCAAGGTAAAAATGGACCGCGGTGGCTTGCAGGTACGCTCGCGCAGCGGCTATTGCAACGTGCGGCCCGTCAATCCGCTCGACGGCCGGCCCATCGAAAAACAGATGGAGCTGCAAGCCGCCGGTACCCAACCGGGAGCGATCCACGGTTCGCTGCAAGTGCCCTTCTTTTATTCCGCACCGAATGTGGCGCAAGTAAGTCTGGCGATGGAAATTCCCGGCGATTCGCTCATCTTCAACAAGGAAAAAGGAAAGTATCACGCCAACGTCAACGTCCTCGGCATTGCCTACAATCCGGACGGTTCTGTCGGAGCGCGCTTCAACGACACGCTGAATCTCGATCTCGAGAAGGACGAGTGGAAGGAATTCACCAAGCAGCCTTATCGCTATCAGAACCAGTTCGATGCCGCCCCCGGCGCCTACAAGCTTTCCGTGGTGCTCAGCTCCGGTGGCGACAGTTTCGCCAAATTTGAAACGCCCCTGAAGATTGACGCTTACGACGGAAAGAAATTTACGCTTGGCGGCGTGGTCCTCTCCAAAACCATCCTGCCCGTCGACCAGATTCCCACCGACGTGGACGCCACCCTTCTGGAGGACCGCACGCCGATGATCGTGAAGGGTATGCAGATTACTCCGGCGGCAAACTACGCGTTCAAACAATCGGACAAAGTGGTCATCTACTCGCAGGTGTATGAGCCGCTTCTCAAGGCTGACTCTCCGCCGCGGGTCGTGGCGGGCTACAAGATCCTCGACGCGTCCAACAAGCAGGTCTTCTTTTCCGGCCCGATCCCGCTCGAGGAGTACATGCAGAAGGGCAATGCGGTCGTCCCTTTCGGCTTCGTAGTTAAAGTAAAGGACCTGCCGCCGGGAACCTATAGGCTCGTCCTGCAGGCCGCCGACGGCGCGCAGAATCAGGCGCCGAACCGCGAGGCTCAGTTCACCGTCGCCAACAATTAGATTGGAGATAGATTTGTCCTCCCGGCCGGAGGCCCGCGCCGTTTGCGGGCCGTAGCGGAGAGACCAGGGCAATATGTTTGGATCTCGCAAGACCTAAGACCTGCCCTCAGTCTCCCCTCTATCCTTAAGCCACACCGCCACTTAGCCTAGCAACTTTTGTCATCTCCGAGGGTTAATCTAAACGATATGGAAACGTCCCCGCGCGGTATGTCTAAGCTGGTTTCGTCGGGCTTCCGTCCCCAAGTCCGGCTGACTCCCCGAGCGCTCCTGGCGTGTTTTCTCTCTCTGACCACCCTCTCATCGCTCGGAATCGAAATTCCCTCCGCCAACGCCGCCGAGAAAAAGTCCAAGCAGGATCCTGTTCTAAAAGGGCTTCCCATCACCGACCTCACCCCCGATGAAGCCATTCTTCACGCGCTCAACCGGCTCGCCTATGGCCCGCGCCCCGGCGACATCGAACGCATCAGGCAACTCGGGCTGGCGAAGTGGATCGATCAGCAACTGAATCCCAATTCCATTAATGACTCCGCTGCCGAAGCTCGCCTGGAGATTTATCCGACACTTAGAATGCGAAGTTCGCAGCTCATCGCCGAATATCCGAATCCGAAGCAAGCCGTGAAACAGGAGCAGCGAGCGCAAAATCAGAATGCGAACCAGCAGCCCGGGGCCGCTGCCGCCGGGGTGATTGCCCGCGACATGCAAGCGAAATCGCCCTCGCAAGATCCCGTGCAGCAAACGGCCCAGGGGGCGGATGCGGCCATAACGGCCATAGCGCAGGAGATGGACTCTTCTTCTTCAGCCTCCAAAACTCCTGAGCCGTCTGGCCCCCCTGTGTCTCCTTCAAACGCCGACGCACCCTCACCCATGAAGCTCGATCCCGCCACGCGCGGCGCTTCCCAAAGAGATCCGCTCGGCATGGATCCCAACGCCGTGCCAAGAGCAATCTCCGACGACAGCAAACGCCCCCAGCGCGTGGTGGAAGAACTCGCCATGGCCAAGACGTTGCGTGCGATTTATAGCGATCGCCAGTTGCAGCAGGTGATGGACGATTTCTGGCTCAACCATTTCAACGTGTTCGCCGGCAAGGGGGAAGTGAAGTGGTTTCTCACCTCCTACGAACGCGACGTGATTCAGCCGCACGCCTTCGGCAAGTTCCGCGACCTGCTCACCGCCACCGCGCAAAGCCCGGCCATGCTCTTTTATCTGGATAATTTTCTCAGCGCCGATCCTAACGCCGCGCAACGCGCCGCGGCCCAGCGCGCCATGCGGCAGCAAATGCGCCGCGGACCCTACGGCTACCCGCCGCGCCCGCAACAGCAGGCGCAGAACAACAAGCAGCAGCGCGGCCTGAACGAAAATTACGGCAGGGAGTTGATGGAGCTCCACACGCTCGGCGTCGATGGCGGCTACACCCAGAAAGACGTGACCGAAGTCGCCCGCGCATTCACCGGCTGGACCATCGAAAAGCCCCGCGAAAATCCGCAATTTAAATTTGAGGAACGCCTGCACGACCCCGATCCGAAAATCGTGCTCGGCAAAAAGATTCATGCCGGCGGCATCAAAGACGGCGAGGAAGTGATCGCGCTGCTTTCGAAGAATCCGAATACCGCCCGCTTTATTTCCACCAAGCTCGCGCGCCGCTTCGTTTCGGATACACCGCCGCCCGCGCTCGTTGACCGCATGGCCAAGACTTTCCAGAAATCCGACGGCGACATCCGCGAAGTTCTTCGCACCATGATTTATTCGCCGGAGTTCTGGTCTCACGACGCGGTTCGCGCCAAGGTCAAGACGCCTTTCGAACTTGTGGTCAGCTCCGTGCGCGCCCTCGGCACCGACGTGGATACGCCCATGCCGCTCGTCGGCTGGGTCGGCCGCATCGGTGAGCCTCTTTACCAGTGCCAGCCTCCCACCGGCTATTCCGACAAGGCCGAAACCTGGGTCAACACCGGCTCGCTGCTCAATCGCCTGAATTTTTCGCTGGCCCTTGCGGGGAATAAAGTACGCGGCTCGCGTAGCGACGTAAGCGCGCTGCTCGGCACCGATTCCACAAGCGATCCAAAGGCCACACTCGATCGAGCCGTACAGGTTTTCCTGGGCGGCCAAGTCGCTCCCAATACCGTGGACACACTGCAAAAGCAGCTGGAAAATCCCCAGGTAGTCCAGGCCAAATTGGACGACCCGGTTAAGCAGGTGGACCTCGGCGTAGTAACAGGCTTGGTCCTGGGCGCGCCCGAATTCCAGCGCCGCTAATTTTGAGTGCGGGAGCAAAGCTCTCGCTTTTACGGTGTAAGCCCTGAGATAGTGCTTTGGGCTGTTATAGAGGTGACTCGATGAACGACAACTGCTGCGAAGGCCCCCGCCCCGCAAAATTCTCCCGCCGCTTCTTCATGAAGCAAGGCGGCATCGCTCTAGCCGGCCTCAGCACCATGCCGGCATTCCTCCAGCGGGCGGTCGCCTCCACTCCGTCATCTGGAAAAAAGCAGCTTGTCGTTCTCTTCCAGCGCGGCGCCGCCGACGGCCTCAATATCGTTGTCCCCTTCAGCGAACCGAACTACTATCGCCTGCGCCCAACCATCGCCATTCCTCAGCCGAAGCGCGGCGGCGGGGATGCCGCGATCGATCTCGACGGCTTCTTCGGTCTCCATCCGTCGCTTGCTTCTTTCGCGCCGCTTTTCCAAAAAAATCAACTTGCCATCGTCCACGCCGCCGGTTCGCCCGATCCCACGCGCTCTCACTTCGACGCGCAGGACTACATGGAATCCGGCACGCCTGGCGTGAAAGCCACGCAGGACGGCTGGCTCGACCGCGCCATCGGCACGATCCCCGAAGAAAACGCTTCGCCCTTCCGCGCCGTCGCCATGGGCCCGAATCTTCCGCGCATGCTGCAGGGAGGCACCGGCGCCATCGCCATTCCCGACCTGCGCCAGTTCAAAGTGCAGTCGCAATCCGCCGCGATGGCCAACGTCGCCGAAGGCGGCTTTGAAGCGATGTACGCGCAAACCGTGGATCACGCGCTGCACGGCACCGGAACGGAAACGTTTGAAGCCATCGACATGCTGCGCAAAATCGACACTTCGAAATTTCCGCCTGAAAACGGCGCCGACTATCCGAAATCTCCCGTCGGCCAGCGCCTCCAGCAGATCGCGCTGATGATCAAGGCGAATATCGGCCTGGAAGTGATGTTTCTCGATTGCGGCGGCTGGGACAATCACGTCAACGAAGGCAGCACGCAAGGGCAACTCGCAAACCTGCTGCGCGATTTAAGCCAGTCGCTCGCGGCGTTTTATCAGGACATGGGCGACCGCATGGGCGACGTGGTGGTAGTCACGATGAGCGAATTCGGCCGCACCGCAAAGGAAAACGGCAATCGCGGCACGGACCACGGCCACGCCAACTGCATGTTCGTGATGGGCGGCGGCGTAAAAGGCGGCCGCGTCTACGGCAAATGGCCCGGCCTCAGCGACCACCAACTCAACGAAGGCCGCGACCTCGCCCTAACCACCGACTTCCGCTCGGTAGTAGGTGAAATCCTGACCAAGCACCTCAGTGTCAGCAACCTCGCCCCGGTTTTCCCCAGCTTCGACAACAACCCCAACCATTTCCCCGGCCTGATCCGCTCGTAATTTTGAGTGCGAGAGCAAAGCTCTCGCCTTTACGGACTAAGCGTCACCTCAAAATCATCCGGAATCTCCAACCGATCAACCGGAAAAGAATGAACCGCCCGATAAAACGATGGTGTCGCTCTTCTCTCAAACCAACCGGCCGAACACCAGGGATACGCACTGGCACTAAACGCGGCCCGGTGCCGCACCGGATTCTGGTGCACGTAATTCAATCGTGCCAAGAACGACTTGTGAAACGTAACTCGAGACTCCCAATACTGGAACCACACTTTTCTTGCGCGGATGCCATCCAACTGATTGATTTCCATCGCACTCTTCGAATGAAGTTCCCGAATAAGTCCCTTCAGATTGTCGTCTTTCTGCGACTCACCCAAAAAGTGATAATGGTTGGGGAACACAGCCCAGGCCTCCAATCTCCAGTCATAGGACTCGGCCAGTTCCAGAAGTAAATTTGTAAGAAATGTCAGCGCCTCGCTGGTTTGGAATACCGGGAGTTTCAGGTAGGTCCCTGCGGTGACCATGTACGCACCTGCTGCGGACACCCGGTGGGCTGGGCCATGCGGCCAATCCCGAACTCTCTGTGGCTGATGGTCGCGCAGCGACATTTTGAGTGCGGAGGCAAAGCCTCCGCTTTTGGGGCGTAATTCTATACACCAAAAGTAATGTGTCAAGGTAATACCGGACGCATGCGCTCCGGTTATGCTCCGTAAAAGCGGGAGCTTTGCTCCCGCACTCAAAAGGTGCGCAGCACCTGTCACCATTCGAACGATTGGGCCCCACCCATTCGAACGCTCCAAAATGGAATCGCACTAAACCCTGCCAGATGTTCCAGTTTCGCGCTACCAGTAACCACTTAGTATCGAACCTTAAAGTATTACTTTAAATGTCGGCGCGCCGACATTTTCAATCCCCAAAGCAAGAGGGGCGGCCTTTGGCCGCCCCTCTTTTCTTCATTCTTGAACTTAAAACTGACAACTATGAACTAAAAACCCTCTCGCCTACGCCGCCGATCCGCGAATCCGCATTGCGTAGAACGACCGGTACACGAAAGTAAACGACACCACGAAAAACGCCGCCGACAGAATGTGCGTCAGCGTGCTCCCCTGCGTCGTCGTCAACCGTACCGCAAGCTCCACCGCCAGCAAGCCGAACAGCGTGGTGAACTTGATCACCGGGTTTAGCGCCACCGAAGACGTGTCCTTGAACGGATCGCCGACCGTGTCTCCCACAACCGTCGCGTCATGCAGCGGCGTGCCCTTCTGCTTCATTTCCACTTCAACGATTTTCTTGGCGTTGTCCCACGCGCCGCCCGCATTGGCCATGAAGATCGCCTGGTACAAACCGAAAATCGCAATGGAGAAGAGATAGCCGATGAAGAAGAAAGGCTCGAGGAACGCGAACGCTAGCGTCGCGAAAAACACCGCGATGAAAATGTTCAGCATGCCCTTCTGCGCATACTTCGTGCAGATCTCCACCACTTTCTTGCTGTCTTCCACGCTGGCTTTGGTGACGCCTTCCAGTTTGATGTTGGCCTTGATGAATTCCACCGCGCGATAGGCGCCCGTGGTCACCGCTTGCGTCGAAGCGCCTGTGAACCAGTAAATCATCGCGCCGCCGGTAATCAGACCGAGCACGAAGGGTGCGTGCAACAGGGAAAGATGGTTGACGTTTGTGGTCAGCCCGTTGGTCAAAGCCATGATGATGGAGAAAATCATCGTCGTCGCGCCCACCACGGCCGTGCCGATCAGCACCGGTTTGGCCGTCGCCTTGAACGTGTTGCCCGCGCCATCGTTCGCTTCCAGCATTTCCTTGGCGTATTCAAAGTTCACGTCGATGTTGTAGTCCTTCTTCAGTTCGGCCTTGATGTTCGGCACCTGCTCAATCAGCGAAAGTTCGTAAACCGATTGCGCGTTGTCCGTCACCGGCCCATACGAATCGACCGCGATCGTCACCGGCCCCATGCCCAGGAATCCGAACGCCACCAATCCGAACGCGAAAACCGCCGGCGCCAGCATCATTTCGCCAAGCCCCATGTTGCTGATCAGGTAGCCGAGCGACATCAGCAGCACCATTGCCAGCCCGATGTAATACGCCGAGAAATTTCCCGCCACGAATCCGGACAATATTCCCAGCGACGCCCCGCCTTCTTCCGCCGAAGTCACCACTTCTTTCACGTGCCGCGATTCGGTCGAAGTAAACGCCTTCACAAGTTCCGGAATAATGGCGCCCGCCAGTGTTCCGCAGGAAATAATCGTGCCAAGCTTCCACCACTGCGAAGTGTCTCCGCCGATTTCCGGGATGATCAGCTTGGATACAACAAAGGTCAGCCCGATAGACACAAACGAAGTAATCCACACCAGCGAAGTCAGCGGCGCTTCGTAATTCATCTTGTCCGCGTTTCCATATTTCGCCTTGGCGATCACACCGTTGATGAAATAGGCCGCCGCGCTGGCAATCAACATCACCAGGCGCATCACGAAGATCCACACCAGCAATTGCACTTGCAGCGTCGGACTCTTCACCGCCAGCAATATAAAGGTGATCAGCGCCACGCCGGTCACACCATAGGTCTCGAATCCATCTGCGCTGGGGCCGACGGAATCGCCCGCGTTGTCGCCCGTGCAGTCCGCAATCACGCCGGGGTTGCGCGCGTCGTCTTCCTTGATCTTGAAGACGATCTTCATCAGGTCGGAGCCGATGTCCGCAATCTTCGTGAAGATGCCGCCGGCGATGCGCAGCGCCGCAGCGCCCAGCGATTCGCCGATGGCGAAGCCGATGAAGCACGGGCCCGCATAGTCGCCCGGAACGAATAGCAGGATGAAGAGCATCATGATCAATTCCACGCTGATCAGCATCATGCCGATGCTCATGCCCGCTTCAAGCGGTGTGTGATAAATGGGATACGGCTTGCCGCGCAGGCTGGCAAACGCCGTGCGCGAGTTGGCAAACGTGTTCACGCGAATTCCGAACCACGCCACCCCGTAGCTCCCCGCGATGCCTACGAGCGAGAACAAAATGATGATCGCCACGCGAACGGCTTCCATCTTCAGCAGCACGCCGAAATAAAGGACGATCACCGCGGCGATGAAAATTTCCAGCAGCAGCAGGAATTTCCCCTGCGTTATCAGGTACGTTTTGCACGTTTCGTAAATCAGTTCCGAAATCTCGCGCATTGAGCGGTGCACCGGCATGTTCTTTAGCCGCGTGAAAATCGTCAATCCGAAGAGCAGCCCGAACACGCAGATCACAATTCCATACAGCAGCAACTGGTGCCCGTTAATTCCGAGAAACGACACCTGCGATAAATCGGGAAGTTTCAGGTTCGCTTCTCCCCCCGCTTCTTGCGCGGACAGCAGCCCGCCGCCGAGCAGCAGCGATGTCAATGCCGCCGCAAACTTGTTGCTGATTCCAAGACCCGTGGACTTGGCCACGTCCGGCAAAACGCTCATGAACTTTCCTCCAAACATTCCTTTTCTCCTGGCGCTTTACCTCTGCCGCTGCCGGCCTGCGCCCTTGTTGCCGCGAAACTTTACACACCTGTCCAATCCAATCAGGAGCCTGGCGATCCCTAACCTGGGAGCGAACCAGCGTCAGCGCGAGTCATTCCCTCCGATTTCAAGGAAATCCCGCGATTCAAACAGGACGGGAACTCTTCCACCCCGGCGCAGCTACCCCTCAGACCCTGGGCGGGTCAGAACCACCCTGGCACTACCCTTTGTGCCGCGCACTAGGGAAGACGGAAACGATGTTTTATAACATTTAGCTAATAGCCGGTCAAATTTTTTGGCATAGCTGGAAGAGCTTACTCACCCTGTATCCCCCTGATGAGTTAAGCTCCGTTTTTGCAACACTCCATCTCTCCGAAATGGCTTGCGGCCGGTACCAGTGGTAACATGTGGAGCTTACTCAGCCCTTGCAACTCCAATCGGAACAGGCGAAGAACGACCTAATGACACGCGAATCGACCGGGACCTCCACTGCACTCCATTCTGATGCCTCTTTACGTTTTGATTGGACCAAATCCGAGGTCCAATTCATCTATCGCACCGCACTGCCGGACCTGCTGTTTCGCGCGCAGACGATTCACCGCCAGTTTCATCCCCCGGATCGCGTGCAGACCTGCCAGCTCATCTCCATCAAGACTGGCGGCTGCCCGGAAGATTGCGCCTATTGCCCGCAAAGCGCGCACTATGATGCCGACGTCGAGCGCCAGGGCCTGCTCGATCCCGAGCACGTGATCTCCGTTGCCCGAGATGCCGCCTCTCGCGGTGTCACGCGGTTTTGCATGGGCGCGGCGTGGCGCGAAGCTCCCAACGGCCGCGAGTTCGACAAAGTTTTGGAGATGGTTCGCGGCGTTTCCGCGCTCGGCATGGAAGTTTGCTGCACGCTTGGCATGCTCACCGAAACTCAGGCCGTGCGCCTGAAAGACGCGGGTCTCACCGCCTACAACCACAATCTCGATACCTCGCCGGAATTTTATGGCTCCATCATCACCACTCGCGTTTACGACGAGCGGCTCCGCACACTCGCGGCCGTTCGCAAAGCGGGCATCACCGTCTGCTGCGGCGGCATTCTGGGCATGGGCGAAAAAGACACCGACCGCGTAGGGCTGCTTCACCAGTTGGCTACGTTGCAGCCGCATCCGGAAAGCGTTCCCATCAATATGCTGGTGCGCGTCGAAGGCACGCCGCTCGCAAACATGCCGGCGCTCGACCCGCTCGAAATGGTGCGCGCCATCGCCACCGCGCGCATTCTGATGCCGGCTTCACGCGTGCGCCTCGCGGCCGGCCGCAAGCAACTTTCGCCGGAAGCGGTTACGCTTTGCTTCCTTGCCGGCGCCAATTCGATTTTTGTGGGCGAAAAACTTCTGACCACGCCCAATCCCGGAGCCGATGAAGACGAGCTCCTGCTTCAGAGTCTGGGAATGAAACCACTTGAGCCGCATGCCGTCTGACGCCCTATCCGCGTGGAAAGCTCATCTGCACCAGGGGTTGCGAGGTCTTGAGGCCCGCAGCCAGCGCCGCAGCCTGGCCGAAATTCGCGGCGTTAATTTCTGCTCGAATGATTATCTGGGCCTCGCGGAAAATTCCGAGTTGCGGGCGGATGTGGCCGAAGCCGTGCGCGACGCCGGGAAAATCGGCGGCACAGGCTCGCGTTTGCTCTCGGGCCAGACCGAAGAGTGGCGCGAACTTGAGGAGGCATTCGCGGAATTTGTCGGCACGGAGTCCTCGCTTTTTTTCACTACTGGCTACGCCGCGAATCTTGGCCTGCTCGCGTCGCTGGTAGGGAAACGGGATGTCGTTTTTTCTGACGAACGCAATCACGCCAGCCTGATTGACGGCATGCGCTTGTCCGGCGCGCGCAAAGTCATCTATCCTCATCTGAACCTGAACGCACTGGAGGACGCGCTTCGCCGGGAGGCCAACGCCCCCTGCCGCAGGCTGATCGTGAGCGAAAGCGTTTTCAGCATGGACGGAGACATCGCACCCTTGGTCGAACTTGCCGGTCTTGCCGAAAAATATAACGCGGCCCTGATCCTTGACGAAGCCCACGCCACCGGCGTCCATGGCCCCACAGGCCACGGCCTTGCCGCCGCCGCGGGCATCACCTCCAAAGTTCTTGCGATCATTCACACCTGCGGGAAGGCCCTGGCCTCCGCCGGTGCGTTTGTCTGCGGCCCTGCGGTTTTGAAAGAGCATCTTTTGAATCACGCGCGCACGTTTATTTTTTCCACCGCCCTGCCACCCTATTTCGCCGCACAAATCAAGACAGCGATGCGCCTTGCCGAAGGCATGAACGAGGAACGGGAGTCGCTCCTCCAGCGAGCCGCTGAGTTTCGCGGGGCGTTGCAAGCGGAAGGCTTCGACACCGCCGGCGCCGCCAGCCAGATTGTTCCGATCATCCTTGGAGACAACGAAGCCACTCTTGATGCCGCCGAGCATCTTCAGCGCGAAGGTTTTGCCGTTCGCGGCATTCGGCCGCCGACAGTGGCCGAGGGCGGCTCGCGCCTGCGCCTTTCGCTTACCACGCGCATTTCGCAGCAAGAGCTTTCGCGGCTCGTTCGTTCGCTCGTCGCCTGGCGCTCTCGCCAAACTTCACTTGCTCATGTGAGGCACGCATGAGGCGCCATTTCTTCATCACCGGCACAGATACGGGCGTGGGCAAGACGACTCTTGCCGCATTGCTCTGCGCGGCGCTGGATGCGATTTATTGGAAGCCGATCCAGACCGGCACGCTTGAAGGCTCCGACCGCGTAACTGTGATGCGCCTTGCGGGTATTGGCACCGACCGCACGCTCGATGAGGTATACAAATTTGTTCCGCCCGTTTCGCCGGATCTTGCGGCCCGTTGGGCGGGCGTGGAAATCGATTTGAACCGCATCACCTTGCCGTCGAGTCTCATGAATGACTGGCTTGTCGTCGAAGGCGCCGGCGGCGTTCTCGTCCCGATCAATCCCAAACAGTTCATGTTGGACATGATGGTGAAGTTCAAGCTGCCGGTCATCCTCGCGGCCCGCAGCGGGCTGGGCACCATCAATCACACCCTGCTGACCCTTGCCGCGCTACACGCCGCCGAGTTGCCCGTTCATGGCGTGGTTCTGATCGGCGACCAGAATCGCGAAAACCGCGAAACGATCGAGAAGTTCGGGCACGTCCGCGTCATCGGCGAAATTCCCAAATTGCCGAATCTTCACCGCACCGCGCTTATGCAGGTCTTCCTGAACCACTTCGACCGCTCAGCCTTTGCGCAATGAGTTCGCCGTTGCAAATCTGGCACCCGTTCTCCAACTCCGTCGTCGATCCTCCGCCGCTGCATGTCACGAAAGCCGAAGGCGCGCTGCTGCACATTGCCGACGGCCGCCAGATTATCGATGCCATCTCCTCCTGGTGGGTGAATCTGCATGGCCACGCAAATCCCAAGATTGCCGCGGCCATCGCCGCGCAGGGCCGCAAACTCGAACACGTGATTCTCGCGGGCTTCACTCACGATGCGGCCGAGGAACTCGTCGAGCGGCTGCGCAAATGGGTTCCACGCGAACTGACGCATCTTTTCTTTTCCGATGACGGCTCAACCGCAGTGGAAGTCGCGCTGAAACTTGCCGTGCAGCATTTCCAGAATCTTTCACGCCCTGAGAAACGCGAAATCGTCGCGCTCGAGCACGGCTATCACGGAGATACGGCCGGCGCCATGTCCGTCAGCGACGAATCGCCGTTTACGCAGCCGTTCCAGTCCATGCGGTATCCGGTGCATCGAGTTCACTCCGCTTACTGCTATCGCTGCCCGGTAGGCTTGAAGCGTGAATCGTGCCACATTGAGTGCGTCCAGAAGCTGGAACACTTGCTGGCGGAGCGCGCCGAAAAAATTGCGGCCATCATCGTCGAACCCCTGCTTCAGGGTGCGGGCGGGATGATCGTTCATCCGGTCGAGTTCCTGCAGAAGATTCGCGCGCTTTGCACGAAGCACGACGTTTTTCTGATCACCGACGAAGTCCTTACCGGTTTCGGCCGCACGGGAAAAATGTTTGCCTGCGACCTCGCCAACATTTCGCCCGACATCATGTGCGTCTCCAAGGGCATCACCGGCGGCTTCCTGACGATGGGCGTTACTCTGTGCACCGACCGTGTCGAATCCGCTTTTCGCAGCGAGAATCGCCTGCACTCCTTTTATCACGGGCATTCTTACACCGGGAACGCGCTGGCCTGCGCCGCGGCGAACGCGAATCTGCAAATCTTCGACGACGAGCCGGTGTTCGACCGCATTCGCGGCATCGCCAAAATTCACGCCGAACGTCTTGCGCAACTCCGCGATTTCCACCAGGTCGGCGACACGCGCCAGATTGGCGGCCTCGGCGCGCTCGAATTGCGCGTCGACGACCCTGGCTATCTTTCCGGCCTGCGCCCAAAGCTTTACAATTTTTTCCTCGAACGCAACGTCCTGCTTCGCCCGCTCGGCAACGTCGTTTATGTTCTTCCGCCCTATATCATTTCGCCCGACCAGTTGCACCGCGTCTACGACGTGATCACCGAAGCGATCCAGACTCTTCTCTGACTCGCGGCTCACGTCTGCTAAACTGATTTTCACTTTTCGGAGGCTTTCTTGCCTTTCCAGCTCAACACCTGGAAACAAAAAATCGTCGGCTTTGCGGGAGCCCTCGGCGCACCGGGACTTTTTATTATTTCTTTTCTCGACTCGTCGGTTCTCACCTTCCCGGTGATCAACGATCTCCTTCTGATCGAACTTTCAATTGAGCATCCCGCGCGTATGCCGTTTTATGCATTGATGGCGGCAACTGGCTCGGTGCTGGGTTGCGTGTTCCTGTATTTCATCGCACGAAAGGGAGGGGAAGCGTTCTTTCATAAAAAGGCCGGCCACCGGGCCGCGGCCATCCGTCACTGGGTGGAAGAAAATGGATTCGTGGGGATGCTCATCGCCGCGCTGCTGCCGCCGCCTGTGCCGTTCAAGATTTTTGTGTTTGCCGCGGGCGTGTTCGAAGTTCCGCTCTGGAGTTACACATCGGCGATCACGCTGGCCCGCGTCATCCGCTACTTCGGCATCGGCTATCTGGCGGTCCGCTTCGGCAATGATGCCCTGCCGTACCTGAGGGGCCACAAACTGGAAGCGGCCGTCGTGATCGCTTTATTCGTCCTTCTCAGCTACCTGATTTCCCGGGTCGTCCTAAGGCACAAACCCCAGCAATCCACTTAGTATCTTGTGGCACAGCCATTCCTGGCTGTGCGTTTCGTTGGGGATTTATCTGAAGCATGGCTTGGGCTACCAATCGGTTCCAATCAATCACCGCAGGTGAACTTCGCTCGCCCAGAGCGTCTGCTGGTCAGTCACTCGCCCTTTTCGGTCCAGCAAAATTCTCGCCGCGACTGCAAACCGCTTTTCATCTTCCGCGGAATCGCGTAAGTCGCGCAGCACCACTTCCGTTCCGTCTTCAGTTGTCCCTACGCTCGCCCTCGGGAAGCGCGCTGCCCGCAAAAAGTTCTTCGTCGCGTTCGTCTGCTGAGCCGCCTCCAACGCTGGAGATTCTCCCGGTTTGTGCATGCACGCACCACTCTCCGGATCGAATCGCGTGCCTTCCGTTGCCGGCACACTTAGGGTGCAAATCTGCGAATCCGTCTCCACCACTCCATGCCAGTTCAAAAGAGAAACGGGGTCCGCAATCGCAGCGAACCGCCGCGGCGATTCGCCGCGGTAAGTGTGGGCATCCAGTTGCGCAACGGCGGTTCCGTGCAACGTTGCGCGGGCCCCAACATAAATCAGCACCAGCACCAACGCCGCAATCGCGCCGTTGTGTCCGCGGGGCGCCCTTTCTTTTGCCCCGATTTCCGACCCGACCAGCCCAAACAGTTCCGGCAACAAAATTCCGGCCAGCAGGATCGCCGGGATCCACATGTCCACCCCAGGCAGCCAATCCCAGGCGAATCGCGTCTCGCGCCAAGGCCACAGCAACGCCACTCCAGCCGACGTGCACAAATCCATCAAAACATGCACCACCGCCGCAAGCGTCGCGGCCACAAGCAACGCGGCAATTCCCCCATCCGCTGTAGCGGCCGCCTTCTGAGGCGCGTTTTCTGCGTCCCGGATGGGTTTGCGGGACGGGCCGCCCTTCATCCGCAACAATCGCGCACAAATCAACGCCGCCCCGATCACCACCGCCGTTCCCAAAATCGAATGTGTAATTGTGTGTCTGATGGAAAGATACGCCGCCGGCCCGACAAGCGTGGAAACCAGATCCAGGTCCGCAATCGTCCCTGCCAGCACCACGCCTAGCACAAACCACCACGGCCGCCGCGGGAAAATTCCCCGCGCCAATGCAAACGATATCAGTGCATGTGTGGCAGGGTCCACGGTCAGGTTTTCAAAGGAGAAACAACTGTGCTCCCGACTTTCCCCCGGGGCACAAGCAACTTTAACGCTTTCGGTACGATGGAAAATTCCACAGGCAACCGCGCCAGCGGCTCTCCGTCCACCTGCGCGTAGACGGGATTCGCGTCCAGCGGCTCGCATACCAGCGTATCCGCCTTCCAGAAATGCACGTCTTCTTCTTTGCGCAGGTTGCCCATCCACAGTGTCGGCAGGTAGCTCAGATATTTCAGACCGCTCTGCGTGGTCAGCGCCATCACCTCAAACTGATCCTCAAACAGATCCGCCTGGTCCGTAATCTTGAACGGGCCGCCGTAATTCTTCGTCCGCCCCACCACGACAAGTGTCGCCTCCATCTGGCGTTCGCCGGTGCGCACGCGGAATCGTGGGAACGTATATCGCAGCACCTCGCGCGCGCCCTGCCACCAGTAGGCCAGAATCCCCACGCGCGCTTTCAATCCCAGATCGACGGAGTACACAATCATCCCGTCCGGCCCGCAGCCGGAAAGGCTCAGGAAATAGCGCGATTTTTCCGGCTGCTCCAGCGGCTTCGCCAGGCCCAGGGCTATCTCGCGCACGTCCGCGTTCACCAGGTGCCGCGCCGCGCCCGGAATATCCCAGGGAAGGTTCAGTTCTTTTGCCAGGACATTCGCCGTCCCGCCGGGCAGCAGCGCTAGCGGCACGCGATGGCCGTTCTGTGCCGTCGCCAGGCCATTCACGATTTCATTCAGCGTCCCATCGCCTCCGCACGCGATCACCAACTCTCGCCCGTCGCGCGTTGCCTTCTGCGCAATTTCCGTGGCATGCCCTGGCCCGGTTGTTTCCGCCAGTTCCGCAAGAATGCCGTTCTCCGACAGGAATTGCCGCGCCTCGTCGATCAAGCGGCGCCGCGCGTTTCCGCCGCTTCCCGCGTTGGGGTTGTGGATCAGCAGAGCGTTGCTAAATTGCATATCCATTGTTCAAGGCACCTGTAGTGGCCGGTCTTCAGACCGGCCAGCATCCTCCGCAGAAGAGACATTCTAACTGGAAACTCATTGCACGGCAGCCGCCAATCTGCGCTGCCACCGGAATTTCACAATCATTTAGATGAGCCGGGAAGGCCTCCCGATGTAGTGGCAGGTCTTTAGACCCGCCACCGACCACCTATATAATACGGAGGACTCGACCCCCATCTGGCGAGGTCCTTATGGCAAAGGCGGAAATGGCGAAAACATCGATCCCGGCGCTGCGCAAAGAAGCGGAGGAACTCCGCGAAAAAATTCGCCGCCACGAGTATCTCTATTACGTCGAAGACGCCCCGGAAATTTCCGACGCCAAGTTCGACCTCTTGATGAACCGCCTGAAAGAGATTGAAGCCGCGCACCCGGAACTCGTCACGCCTGATTCGCCGACGGTTCGCGTTGGCGGCGCGCCGCGCGAGGGATTCACCACCGTCCGCCACGCTCGCGCGATGCTCAGCCTGGACAACGCGTTTTCCTACGACGCGCTGAGGGATTGGGATCGCCGCGTCCGCGAAGGCAGCGGCAGGGAAGACATCGAGTACATCGCCGAGCACAAGTTCGACGGCCTGAGCATTTCGCTGCAATATGAGGACGGCATGCTGGTGCGCGGCGTCACTCGCGGCGACGGCACCACCGGCGAAGACGTTACGCCCAACGTGAAGACGGTCCGCTCGATTCCACTGCGCATGGATGACCCCGCCGTGAAGAAGCTGAAGCTCCCGAAAAGCTTCGAGGTGCGCGGGGAAATCCTGATGACCCGCAAGGCCTTCGAGGCTTTGAACCGCCAGCAGGAAGAGGCCGACGGAAAGATTTTTGTGAATGCGCGCAACTCGGCAGCCGGCTCGCTCCGCGTGCTGGACCCCTCGATCACCGCGCAACGCAAGCTGGATTTTTTTGCGTATTACCTCTACGTGGATGGCAAGGCGCCGTTTGCGAAGCACTCGGATTCGCTGGAGGCGCTGAAGAAGCTGCATTTCCGCGCCAGCGACGACTGGAAATGCTGCAACGGCATCGAGGCCGTCATCAAGTATTGCGAGTCGTGGGACGCAAAGCGCGAAAAACTCGCTTACGAAATTGACGGCGTCGTCATCAAGGTCAATTCGACGGCGCTGCAGAATGAACTCGGCTTCACCGCCAAGGCGCCGCGCTGGGCGATTGCCTTCAAATATCCCGCGCGACAGGAAACCACGGTCGTGAACGACATCATCGTGCAGGTTGGCCGCACGGGAACGCTCACTCCAGTTGCGGTGCTTGAACCCGTGCAGGTTGGCGGCGTCACCGTCAGCCGCTCGACGCTGCACAACATGGACGAGATTGAGCGCCTTGGCCTCCACATCGGCGACACGGTTTTGATCGAGCGCGCCGGCGAAGTGATTCCGCACGTCCTGAAAGTGGTGAAGGAAGGGAAGAACCGCCGCGCGTTCCATATGCCGGCGAAATGCCCGGAGTGCGGCAGCGCGATTCACAAAGCCGAAGGCGAGGTCGCGTATCGCTGCGTGAACGCCGCATGTCCGGCGAAACGCAAGGAATCGCTGCTGCATTTCGCCGGCCGGCACGCCATGGACATTGACGGCCTCGGCGACAAAATCGTCGATCAACTGGTGGACAAGGGCCTGGTGAAAGACGTCGCCGATCTGTACTCGCTGAAACTCGATCAGGTCGCCGACCTGGAGCGCATGGCGGAGAAATCCGCGCAAAACCTTCTGGACGAAATCGCGGCTAGCAAGAAGCAGCCGCTTTCGCGCTTGATCTACGCGCTGGGAATGCGCTTCGTCGGTGAGCGCACGGGCCAGTTGCTCGCTGAGAATTTCGGCTCGCTCGAAGAGTTGGAAGAAGCCAAGCCCGAAGACCTGGAAAAGGTGACCGAGGTCGGTCCCAAGGTCAGCGAAAGCATCGTGGAATTTTTTAGCGAGCCCGCCAACCGCAAGCTGATCAAAAAGCTGCACACCGCGGGAGTCCGCCCCACCGCCGAAAAACGCGAAATCAAAAGCCAGAAATTCGCCGGCAAATCCTTCGTCTTCACTGGCGCACTCGAGCGCCGCAGTCGCGAAGAAGCCGGCGAACTCGTCCAGCAGCATGGCGGCAAGCTCAGCGGCTCGGTGAGCAAGAAAACCGACTACGTCGTCGTCGGCGCAGACCCCGGCTCCAAATACGACAAAGCCAAGGAACTCGGCGTAACCATCCTCACTGAATCCGAATTCGAGAAGCTGATCGGCCTGAAATAAGGACAGTTGCTTGGCTATCCATCCCGCCACGGACAACGATCGCGACGCAATCTGGGCGATTCTCGAGCCGATGATTCGCAGCGGTGAGACCTACACCCTTCCGCGCGACATGAACAAACACCAAGCCCTCGAATACTGGTTCGCAGCCGATAAAGAGACCTTTGTGTGGAAGGAAAACGGAGCTGTGCTGGGGACCTATTTTTTAAAAGCCAACCAACAGGGCGGCGGCGCACACGTGGCAAACTGCGGCTACGTCACCGCACCCGCCCAGCATGGCCGCGGTATCGCCCGCCAGATGTGCCTCCATTCGCTGGAGCGAGCAAAGGAAAGAGGCTTTCGCGCGATGCAGTTCAATTTTGTCGTCAGCACCAACGAGCGCGCTGTCAAGTTGTGGACCAACCTCGGTTTTGAGATTGTCGGGCGGCTACCTTTTAGCTTCGAGCATCCGAAGCTGGGATTCGTGGACGCGCTTGTGATGTATCGCAAAGTTTCGTAGATCTCTCTGTAGTGTGATAAACACAATCTGTGAATACATCACCACGATAATACGAGAGTTGCCTAGATGGATGACCGGACCGACTGGGAAGCCGAGGGATTTAGAGAATCTACTGTAAGACGCGCCGCCACATTCCTGCGTTCCGTCATTCCGCTGGATCCCACACAACTCCTTTTTCTAATGGGCGCGATTCTTCTTCTTGTTGCGACTAGGGTTTCCTGGCGACCCTATACGCCAAGTCACAGTGGAGCGGTCAATTATTGGGAGCACTACGGTTCTACAGTCGTTGGCAACCTCGTGGTGCTTGCCGCAGGACTGACGGCGCTCTACGCCTGCTTTTGGCCGTTGCGCAACCCCGTACGAAAGGTATTTTGGGCAGTTTTGGTGGCCGGACTGCTCGGATTGCTATTCCACCTCTGGAAGTTCTTTGATTTGACCGTCGGAGAGCGCTCTGTTCTAGATACGCGTAACAGGATGTGGGAAATGTTTCCCTGGGTGAAGCTGAATACCCCAAATCTCCCGACTGGTTTCTTTATTCTTGCCCTCGGCTTGGGATTAGTTGCGGTGTATCTTTCCCGAATGGCATTGCAAATCGGGACCCTGCCGTTGGCGCTTTCAAACGTGATCACCCCTAATGAAGAAGAGCGGCAATCATGGTTCCGCGATAAGCTGGTTCTTTTTGTACTTATCGGAGTCTTTGGCTTTCTGGCCTATCTTTCCTATTTGCTTGCAACGCTGATATGGAAATTGCCGCTGGCGTATGTCAACACTCGCTTTACCGGTTACGTTTTCAGCCTAGCGACCGCGCTGCTGGACGCCGGACTTCTTCTCGGGTTTTCCATGTACGCTCTCGGAACGCGGGGCAGAACCGCCGCACGATTGTCGTTGAAAGTGCCGGAGCTGCGATTTGCCGCAATGGCCTTTTTGTTGCCTACCGTTGCATATGCGCTTATACCTGCCGTGCACTTTGTTCTTGATCGCAGACACTGGGCAGCGTATGACTTCGGCAGGTTTGGTCCGCCCCTGTTGTCTACGTATTTTGACTTAAGCGGGCTTGGACAGCCCTGGATCGTCTTTTTGTTGTTTGGCGCATTTACGGAAGAGATTATCTTTCGGGGAGTCCTACTGCCAGACTTTATCCGCCGATATGGACTGCACCGAGGCATCTTCTTGACAGGTATCGGGTGGGCCGCAATTCATTTCCGGTCCGATTCCTACACCAGACTTTCTGTCTTGGACGTATTCCTCGTGATTTTCGTGAGAATTATTCTTTGTCTCGGTATGAACTATGTTCTGGCTTGGATGGCCCTGCACTGGAGGTCCATTGTGCCAGCGGGAATTGCTCACACGGTGTGGAATATGCTTGTTCTTTCCGACGTGTCTGATCGGAATGAGACGCGATACATTGACTGCGGGCTTTGGCTGATGATTGCTTTTTGCCTGTTCCGATTCTGGCCAGTTGTGCAACAAGAAAGCGACGCCGGGATGGAAGCACCCAATCTTGAACCGGCCGTCTGAAACTCCGGAAATCGCGATACAATTGAAAATGGCGGGTGAGCTGGATGATCGCTGGCCTGGTTCGCGGAAGCGGGCTGGGCGGGAGGAAAGTCCGGACACCGAAACCGCGCAAGCGGTGTGGGCAACGCGCCTGGTAACGCCAGGGGAGCTGTTGTAGCGGCCGCCTTCCGAGGCGGGCGCCGTGACGGTTCACGGACAGTGCCACAGAGAATATACCGCCGGCGGTGCGACACCCGGTGATAGCCCGGAGGAAAACCTTCGGGATGTCTTCATGGTTCGCGCGCAGGTAAGGGTGAAAAGGTGGGGTAAGAGCCCACCGCGGCGTCAGTAATGGCGCTGGCATGGCAAACCCCGCGTGGTGCAAGACCAAATAGGAGGGGAGGGCTGGCCCGGCCCGCTGAGCAAGCGTTTCTGCGAAGAAACGCGCTCCGTTCCGATTGGCGCAAGCTAGTCTGAGCGAGAACCCTCGGGTAGGTTGCTGGAGCCGCATCGCGAGGTGCGGCCTAGAGGAATGATCGTCGCGGCGCGCTGCTGCAAAGCAGTGCACCGAACAGAATCCGGCTTACAGGCTCATCCGCCGCTTTTGAATTTCGTTTTTCGCTGAACCTCATACACGACGAATACATTTTTCACTTGCTTGCCGCGGCTCTACTCCGGAATGGGATTGGAAGTTCACTGAACCACTTACGGGGGCGGCGGTCCAAGACAATGAGGCGGTTCGTACTTTCACCAAACAAGCCCGCCTTAACTGTTACCCAAATTAAATGTTGCCGGCCGATTTTGCTTGCACGGAGGAAGAAAGCCTCTGCCGCGCGTAGTTGCTCCAAGGACCCACGGGGTCCAGTTTCAGGTATGCCTGCCAATGCTCCCGGCCTTCGGCAAATGCGCCCAGTTTTTCGCAGACGTAGGCAAGATTGTACTGTGCATCGGGATAGTCCGGGTCGAGCCGAACGGCCTGCCGCAGGTGTTTGCGAGCCGTGTCGACATCCCCCATTTCCTCCAGAACGCTTCCCAGATTAAAGTGCGCCAGAGCGCTATCGGGTTGCGCAGAAATTGCACGGCCGAAATATTCAGAGGCCTTTTCGAAGTTTCCATTCTCGTAATGCAACGTCCCGCAATTGAGCAGCGCGTCGATCTTTGCGGGATCAACGCGCAACGCACGATCATAGGCATCCATCGCTTCGGTTCTTGTCTTTTTGTCGGCTTCGTATTCCAACGCCAGAGCCAGCCATTCGTCTGCGTTGCGTTCGGCGATGACGCGAACTTTTTCATCGAGGTCACGCGTCTCGAAATTCAAGACAAACTGGCCAGACAGGGGTTCCAGCCGGGTCCCGTGGCGTTCCACGAGGACATCTTTTCCGTCAGAAAGTATGCGAAGCTCCGTAAGCGGCGCCTGGACCTGAACGAGCTTCTCCCGGAGGGCGGCCAGCGCTCGTCGTAAGCGATTCGCAGGTACGCCTTCTTCAACCAATTGTTTTACAGTGCGCAGGCCGATCAGGTCACGGAAATCGTAGAAGCGGGTCTCTTGTTCTTTTTGAGGAGATACAAGGCGCAAACGGTCCCAATAGTCCAACTGCTTCGCGGTCAGGCCAAGGATGCGCTGGACGTTTTCCGGGCTGAATCGATCGGTCGCACCCATTGAGGAATTAGCCGGCTACTTTCTTTCCTGCCCTCTTTTGCTGAACAGAGATAGGCTGCACGGCTCGAGAGGGAGGCTTTTTGCCTGCAGGCACAGACGCTGCTTCCGCCGAAGTCACGGCGGGCGCCGCAGCCGGAGCTTTCTTCTCCGCGAGGCTCTTCTTGAGAGCTTCCATCAAATCAATGACCGGGGCCAGATGCGGTTGGGCGACTTCCGTGACTTGCTGGCCCTGGAGCTTGGCGGAGATCATCGCTTTCAGATTTTCCTGGTATTCGTCCCGGTATTTCTGCGGCTCGAAAGGAGCGGCAAGGCTTTCGATCAGTTGTTGCGCGAGCTTCTTTTCCTGATCCTTTATTTCGATCTTGTCTGTGGGAACAGACTCCGCCGCGCGAATCTCATTCGAATAGAACATCGTGTGCAGTGTCATTCCTCTTGTGCCGGGCCGCACAATCACGATGTGCTCCCGCTGGTGCATAGTGAGCTTGGCGATGGCTCCGTAACCGGACTCTTCCATAGCCTTCATGAGCAACTGGTAGGCTTTTACGCCGGCGTCTTCAGGGCTCACGTAATACGATGAATCGAAATAGAGTGGATCCATCTCGCTTAACTTCACGAATTCCAGAATTTCCATAACGCGGGCGGAGGCAGGTTCGATTTTGTCGAGTTCTTCTTCGCTGAAGAGAACGTATTGATCCTTCTCGTATTCATAACCCTTTACTATCTCGGACCGCTCCACGTTCCGGTTGCAAACCGGGCAAAACAGCGGCTGCTTGAGCCGCGAATGGCATTCCTTGTGGAGCTGGTTGAAACTGATTCGTTCCCCGCGGGCCGCAGCAAACATGCGTACCGGCATCGAAATCAAGCCAAATGTGAGGTGGCCTTTCCAGACAGTCGTGGCCATGCGAGATCTCCTTTGCCAAGACAAGGGATTGGGCCCGAGTCCTGTTAGGTTAGACGTCTACCGGATAAGAAGCAAGACGAAATCCCGGCCAAAAACCCAAAAAGGCAATCCTGTCGGACTGAGAAAAGTCTGGGATAGAATGCGTCCGTGGCCAAGCTCGAAGAATATCGGCGCAAGCGGCGCTTCGACCGGACCCCAGAACCTTCGGGTGAGCCGCAACCCGTCCCCGGGAAGGTTCTGGACCAGCCCTCCCCAGTCGCTAAACCCGCCACGGCGGGCAGGCGCACACGCCTGCCAAAGCCGAAACTGCCGCAGCTGGAAGTTCGTCCCGGGGCCGAGCACGGAGACACCTTCGTGGTTCAGAAGCACCGGGCGACACGGCTGCACTACGATTTCCGGCTGGCGATCGATGGGACGCTGAAATCGTGGGCAGTGCCCAAGGGACCTTCCCAGAGCCATGGCGACAAGCGGCTGGCGGTGCAAACGGAAGATCATCCGCTGGACTACGCCAACTTCGAAGGGAAAATTCCCGAAGGCAATTATGGCGCCGGAACGGTAATGGTTTGGGACCGCGGGACTTTTCATGTCGAGGGCAATCTCGCCGCGCTGAAGCAATTGGAAAACGGAGAAATCAAGTTCAGCTTGAACGGGGAGAAACTGCGGGGCAGTTTTGTGCTGGTGAAACTGAAGCAGAGCGAAAAAGGCAACGAATGGTTGATGATCAAGCATAAGGACGCAGCCGAAGATTCCTCCTGGAACATCGACGACCACGATGGTTCCGCCCTTACGGGACGCACGCTGGAAGAGATTAAGGAGGAGCTGCCTCCTAAACGCCGGCAAATCCCCATTCAACCGGTTGAGTTGCAAGGCGCACGCAAGGGTGCAATGCCGTCTCGCGTGGAACCCATGCTCGCGACGCTTGCCGGCCAACCCTTTTCCGATCCCAACTGGCTCTTTGAGATCAAGTGGGACGGCGTCCGCGCGCAGGCTCGAATCGAGAATGGCGCCCTGGCGCTGCGTTCGCGTAACAGTATTGACATCACCAAACGCTATCCCGAGCTGACCTCTCTTCCCAATACCCTGGCCGCTCGCAAAGCAATTCTTGATGGAGAGATCGTCGCTTTGGATGCGCATGGTCACAGCAGCTTTGAACGCTTACAGGAGCGCATGCACGTGCGCGCTCCCAGCGAGAGCCTTGTCGCGCAGATTCATGTCGTTTACTTTGCCTTCGATCTTCTCTACTGCGATGGATACGACCTTCGCGGGGCCCCGCTTCTCGAGCGCAAGCAGCTCCTGCAACGTTTGCTTTATACATCCGACCGATTTCGCTACGCGGACCATCAGTTGGAACACGGGAAAGAGTTGTTCGCACTGGCGGAACAAAATGGTTTGGAAGGGATCGTCGCCAAACGCGCCGACAGCCCTTACGTTTCCGATCGAAGCCCGTACTGGGTGAAGCTGAAGATTTCCAAGACCGTTGACGCGGTGATCGGAGGCTGGACCGAAGCTCGCACCTCCGCTCTTCCCTTTGGCTCGCTGCTGCTGGGCTTGTATCAAGGCAATAAACTTCGATTCATCGGACATGTTGGCAGCGGATTCGACGCAAAGAAGCTCGCGGAATTGAGCAGCAAGCTGAGAGAACTCGCTGCTCCGGCTTCGCCGTTCGACGCCGTGCCCGAAACCAATGAAAAGCCAACCTGGGTCTCTCCTGCTCTGGTGGCGCGTGTCAAATTCAGCGGATGGACTCAGGAGAACGCGCTGCGTCATCCCGTTTTCCTGGCCCTTCGTGAGGACTCGCGTCCCACGGATTGCCAATGGGAAAGCGAGGTTGCCCCTGCTGATTCACCTGCCGCCCCTGCCGTAGTTCGCGCGCCCGAGATTGTCGGCCGCGTGCTCGGCACAAAAGCCGAGGTCGAGAACGAATTGTTCAAGGGGCGTTCGGAAACCGTCACGATCGAGTTGGATGACAAGCGGCTACGTCTGAGCAATCTGAACAAGGTCTATTTTCCAGAGTCAGGCCACACCAAGCGTAACCTCCTGGCGTATTACTACCGCATGGCGGATTTGATCCTGCCCTTTCTACGTGATCGGGCTTTGGTCTTGCGACGCTATCCCGACGGAATCAAGGGCCAGGCTTTCTTTCAGAAAGATTTGCGCGAGGGAGTGCCGGACTGGTTCAAGACGGTTCCGGTGGATTCCGACCATCGCGGCGAGATAATTCATTACGCGACCGCTGGCGATCGCGCTTCGCTGCTATTCTTGACCGGCCTCGGTTGCATTGACCATAACCCGTGGTCCAATCGCCTCGACGACCTCGAGCATCCCGACTACTTCTTCTTCGATTTGGATCCATCGGACGGCACGGAATTTTCTGTCGTCGTCACCATCGCTCGAGCGCTCCATGAAAAGTTGGAAGAACTGGAGCTGGCAAGCTTCTTGAAAACTTCGGGTGCTACGGGGATCCACATCTATATACCTGTCGAGCCTGTCTACACTTACGAGCAACTGCGCACCTTCGGTGAGATCATCGCGCGGATGGTGACTACTGAGCATTCGAATCTGGTCACCCACGAGCGCATCGTTGCCAAGCGCCCGGCGGGCCGCGTGCTGATCGACGTGCAGCAAAATGCCCATGGGCGTCCGCTGGCTGCCGCATATTCCGTGCGGGCATTCCCTGAAGCGCCGGTTTCCACTCCCATTTTGCCCGGTGAGCTGCGCCCCAGTCTGCAGCCGGCGAATCTAAACATGAAAACGATCTTTGCGCGACTAAAAGAGAAGGGTGATCTGTGGCGTGATTTCTGGAAGCAGCGCCAAAGGTTGGAGGGGGCCATTGAAGCTTTGAGCAGCCGCATACCGCCACGGGGGAAAAAAACGTCTTGATCATTCACCGGCATTGCCTTTTCCCCGTATCGCAGCTGTGATTAAATGCCAAACCAAGGGAGGTTCGCCATTCCTCACAAGGGTCAACTTCGTGTGGGCACTTCGGGATATTCCTATAAGGAGTGGAAGGGGAGTTTTTACCCGGAAAAGCTGCCGGACCGCGAAATGCTGAGCTTCTATGCCGGACAGTTCAAAACGGTTGAGATCAACCATTCTTTCTACCGCATGCCGACGGAGAATCTGCTTTTGCAGTGGGCGAAGAGCGTTCCGGGAGGATTTAAGTTTGCTTTGAAGGCAAACCAGCAGATCACCCACATCAAGAGGCTGCGCGGCTGCGAAGACACGCTAAAGCGTTTCCTGGAGGTGGCTAGCGTGTTGAACGATGGCGACCACCTCGGCCCTGTTCTTGTGCAGCTTCCACCCAATTTCAAATTTGACCAGCCGCTGCTCGAAGATTTTCTAGCACTTCGCCCACCCGCGTTTTTGTTCGCTTTTGAAGTGCGTCACCCATCCTGGTACACCGAGGAAACTTACGCCGTCCTTCGCCGGCACGGAACGGCGCTTTGTTTAGCCGAGACAGAGAAGGAAACGCCTCTGGAAGTTCTTACAGCCGATTTTGCTTATGTGCGCCTGCGGCGTGAAAACTACACTGCAAAGCAATTGGAGGCTTGGAGCAAGCGTTTTGAAGAATGGCTTCGCAAGGGAGTGAACGTGTACGCCTACTGCAAGCATGAAGATGCCGGCAAAGCGCCGGCCTACGCACATGTGCTGCTGCGTACAAAAGAAAATTGAGCAACGAGCCATTTGGGGCCGAATATGGGGGGACAATGAAGCGTCGTGAAGCGCTGCGTCTGATGGGAGCAGTAAGTGTTTTTTCCGTGCTGTCGTCGGATTTGTTTGCGGCCACGTTGCGTGCGCAGCTTGCGGAGAACAAGGCCGGAGTCCTTCGCACGCTCTCGCCCGCGCAAAATGACATAGTTGTGGCGATGAGCGACGTGATGATTCCCGCCACCGATACTCCCGGCGCGAAAGCCGCGAAGGTAAACGAATTTATTGACCTGATTCTGACCGAGTGGACGACTGACGAGGAAAGGAAAGTTTTCCTGGAAGGATTGGCGGAAGCCGACCGCCGTGCGAACGCGCTGTTTGGCCACGGCTTTGCCGCCGCCGTTGCGAACGAACAGGCAGTGATTGTGCAGGCATTCGACGAAGAGCTGGCGGCGCAGCGAAACGAAAAATTGCCTGAACAGGTTCGCCCGTGGGAGCGTACGCTGGTGCTTCCGTTTTTTGCGCAGATGCGACGGCTAACCCTGGTTGGTTACTACACTTCCTCGATCGGGCAGGAACAGGAACTCAAAGTGGAGATCATCCCCGGAGCGCTGCACGGTTGCGTGCCGGCCAAGTCCGAGGTCAATCAATGAAGACCGTGAAGAAGCCCGAGACGTTCGACGCGATCATCATCGGTTCCGGAATGACAGGCGGTTGGGCGGCGAAAGAGCTTACGGAAAAAAGTTTGAAGGTGCTGGTGTTGGAGGCGGGTCGGCCGATCGAGCCTGACCAGGACTACGTCGAACACGTTCCGATCACCGAGATGAAATTCCGAGGCATGGGGAATCGCAGGGAAACATTAAAAGATCAGCCGATTCAGCGGACCTGCTACGCATGCGACGAATGGGCCAGCAAGTTTTTTGTGAACGACACAGAAAATCCCTACACGACGGATCCGGGCAAGCCCTTTGCGTGGATCAGGGGACGACAGGTTGGCGGCAAGTCCATCCTTTGGGCCCGGCAATCCTACCGGTGGAGCGATCTGGATTTTGAGGCAAACGCGCGCGACGGACTTGGCGTCGACTGGCCGATTCGCTACGCCGATATCGAGCCCTGGTACAACTACGTGGAGGACTTTGCAGGGATTACGGGCCAGGCGGAGGGCTTGTCGCAACTGCCGGACAGCCACTTCCTGCCGCCGATGGAGATGAATTGCGCGGAAATCGCCGTGAAGGAAGCGATGGCGAAGCAGTACGGGCGTGACCGCGTGATGACCATCGGCCGCTCAGCGGTGTTGACGCAGACGCACAATGGCCGCGCCGCCTGCCACTATTGCGGCCCGTGCCATCGCGGTTGCATTACGCGCTCTTATTTCAGCAGCGTGAACGCCACGCTGCCGGCCGCCGAAAAAACCGGGCGGATGACGCTGCGGCCCTTCAGCGTGGTACACAGCCTGATTTTTGATCCGCAAACACGCCGCGTCAGCGGGGTGCGCGTGATTGATGGCCAGACGCGCAAAGCGCTGGAATTCCAGGGGCGTATTATTTTTGTTTGCGCGTCGGCGCTGGAATCCACTCGAATTCTTCTGAATTCCGCGACGCCAGAATTTTCCAGCGGCCTTGCCAACAGCAGCGGGGAACTTGGGAAAAACCTGATGGACCACATCATGGGCGGCGGGGCCGACGGAATTATTCCGGGTTTTCTGGACCGCGTGCAGTTCGGAAACCGCCCGAATGGCATCTACGTGCCAAGATTCCGCAATGTGTCGAGCAAGGAGAAAAATTTCCTGCGCGGCTACGCTTATCAAGGCGCGGCGGAGCGCGACGGCTGGGAACGCGGCATTCACGAGACCGGATTCGGCGCCAGCTTCAAGAGCTCGCTGCGCAAGCCGGGCCCGTGGAAGATGACTTTCCATGGCTTTGGCGAATGTCTGCCGAACCCTGCCAACTTTGTCGAGATCGACAAAGAGCGCGTGGATGCGTGGGGCGTGCCGGTGCTGAAGATTCACTGCGAGTGGCGAGATAACGAGAAAGCGCTGCTTCACGACATGATGATTCAGGCGGCGGAGATGCTGGCCGCGGCCGGAGCGGTGGAAATCGAGCCGTATGCGCCGTACAACCCGCCGGGCTTGACGATTCACGAGATGGGGACGGCGCGCATGGGAGCTGATCCGAAAAAATCGGTACTGAATGCCCACAACCAGGCGCATGACGTCAAAAATCTGTTCCTTCCCGATGGGGCATGCATGGCTTCGTCTTCGTGCGTGAATCCTTCGCTGACTTACATGGCGCTGACGGCGCGGGCCTGCGACTTCGCGGTTTCGCAGATGAAAAAAGGCGAGCTGTAGTCTGCACTTGATGCCGCGGTAGATTCCAAAAACTCGGGAGAGGTGTGGGAGATGGCTAACGAGGAAGCGGCCAAAGCGGGTGTCGACGTGAAACTGGTGATCCGGAACATTGGCGTGCTGCTGAGCGGGGATTTGCAGCGGCCCATTCTGGATGCGGACACAATGGTGGTGAAGGATGGAAAAATTACCGCGATCGGGCGCGAAAAGGACGTGGATACAGAAGGCGCCGCGCGGATGATTGACGCGAATGGCACAACGCTGGCGCCGGGATTGATTGACAGTCACGTGCATCCGGTAGCCGGCGATTGGACGCCGCGGCAGAACCAGATCGGGTGGATTGACAGTTGCCTGCACGGCGGCGTCACCACAATGATTTCCGCCGGCGAAGTGCACATGCCGGGCCGCCCGAAAGACGTGGTCGGCGTGAAAGCCATGGCGATTACGGCGCAGCGCGCGTTTGCGGCGCTGCGGCCAAGCGGCGTGAAAGTGCTGGCGGGCGCGCCGGTGATTGAACACGGAATGGTGGAGGAGGATTTTCGCTCGCTCGCGGAGGCGGGCGTTCGCTTGTTGGGAGAAGTGGGGCTCGGCAGCGTGAAAGACGGGCCGACGGCGCGGCAGATGGTGGCCTGGGCGCGCAAGCATGGGATGCAGAGCACGATTCACACCGGCGGGCCGTCGATTCCGGGCTCGAGCCTGATTGATAAGGACGTGGTGCTTGCGGCGGACGTGGACGTGATCGGGCACATCAACGGAGGCCACACGGCGCTGCCGGACGCGCAGATTCGTTCGCTGTGCGAGGAATCCTCGCGGGCGCTGGAGATTGTGCACAACGGAAATGAGCGTGCGGCCTTGTTTACGCTGCGCACGGCAAAACAGCTGAAGCAATTGCATCGGGTGATTTTGGGAACGGACGCCCCGGCCGGGTCTGGCGTACAGCCGTTGGGGATTATCCGCGTGATTGCGGCGCTTTCGTCGGTTGGAGAGATTCCCGCTGATGTGGCGTTTTGTTTCGCCACCGGCAACACAGCACGGATGCGAAATCTCGATAGCGGATTGATCGAAGTGGGTCGCGCGGCGGATTTTGTTTTCATGGATGCCGCGCAGCACTCGGCTGGGAAGACTTTGCTCGAAAGCGTGCGGCTGGGCGATTTGCCGGGGATCGGGATGGTGATGATTGATGGAGAGGTGAAGAGTGAGCGGAGCAGGAATACGCCCCCGGCGACGAGAGTGCCAAAAATAGTGAGGTGAGCATTATGCGTGATATTGACGAGATAGTTCGCAGAATCACTGACTTACACCCATCGGTAAAAGCTCGCCAACTTCGAGTTTCACATCCCGGTCACGATGATGACGGGGTCTGGTTTTTTGAGCAGCCCGGTTGCTCATTCGAGGTACAAGCCGAGTCGAGCAACGGCACGTGCCCATTTCTGGTGGAGACTGACGAGAGCGACATTCGGTGTACGACTCAATCAGTGAGAGAGACGATTGAGACCATCATTCGCCTGCTTCATTTGAGTGCTTAGATACAACGGAGCCGAAACAACGAATAAGTTGTCGTTCAGCGGCTAGCGGAGGCCGTCATCTCCTTTGATTTGATCTTTAGTCAGGCCGCCTACGCGGGGGAGCGGGCGGCCGCTGTCGGTTACCGCGATGGCCACAAGGATTTCGTTGGCGCGGGGCGCATCGTTCACGCGAATTTCCATTCCATCGAAGTGGCTCCGAACGAAGGCTGCGTCTTTGTGTCCCAGGGGGATGTCCAGAGCGACGCCGGGGCCGCCGCGTTTTTTGGATGAGGGAATCAGCGCGGCGCCTTTGCCGAGCGCTTTTCGCACGGGCGTGCCGAGTTTTGGATGAAGAATGGCGGCCGCGTGTTCCAGTTCGCCGTTTTCGCCGACGGCCGCGGCCTTGCCGTAGCTCTCTGCGGCGGCACCGGGAATGCCGAGTGCTGCGACGGCGCGCTCCGTCAGCAGCGCGCCAAGTTCTTCGCCGATTTCCATGAGTTCCGTTAAGTCCTCAACGTAGCTCCCCGCGAACGGGTTTTCGATTACCGCCGCAGCGGCGGCGCGTCGCGCCGGCGGATTCACTTGCTTGCCCATTTCGCTGCGAGTTTCTTCGACGAAGGTGATGATTTTTCGGATTTTGCTTTTCATGGGACCTTTGTCTGGCACTGAGACATTCTTTCTTGACTGATACTCGGCCAAAAGCGCCCGCCTCAGAAGGCGGCCGCTACAACTGCAAACTCATCGCAGGCCGTCTTGTCCTTTGATCTCGGAAGCTTTCAGGCCGCCGACGCGCGCGTGAATGCGCGGGCCCGTGGTCATTACCAGCGCCAGCAGGATTTCGTTAGCTTTTGGAGCGTCGGCAATGCCCACTTCCATCGAGTCGAAATGGCTTCGGACGTAGGACGCGTTGATGTGCGTGATCGGCACATCCAGGCGCGTGCCGGGTCCGCCAACTTTTTTGGTGGAGGCCACGATAGCTTTGGCGTCGCCAAGAATTTCGCGCATCGCATAGCCGCCGGGGACGTGCCACAGTGCACCATGCTCGAGTTCTCCGGCCTGTCCGACGATCGCGCCCTTGCCGTATCCCTCTACGATTTTTGGATCGCCACCGAGCGCGGCGACGAGCGCTTTCGCCATTTCGAGGCCCAGCGGGTTCAGGTCTTCCATGAACCCCGCAATTTCGGGGACATATTTCCCAGCAAAGGGATTGTGGATGACGGCTAGCGCGGCGGCGCGGCGCAACGGAACAGCAGCAACGGGGCCGCCTTCGTGGAAAACTTCTTCGACTAGGATGACGCGTTTGCGGACTTGCACTTCAGGCATGCAAAAGGCTCCTTTGAGAAAATTCGATGGACGCATGCACGAGCGAATGCGAAACGACGCGAGTTCGGCTCTGAAGGCGGAGCGCCGAAGAATGAATGAGTCCGCGTGCGCGAAGCGACTCGGCCACGCGCCGTCCGGAGTCGAGCGCCGCGGCAACGTCGGAATCCGAAAGCGGCCCGACCCCGCGAGTGACGCGCAAATTGCCAAGATCGGAGTCCGGTGAAATTACGCGCGCGGGGATGCGCGTAATCCCGGGATGATCCGAAAGATCCACCGCGTTGGCGATGACCGTTGCGGCAGCGTCGGCGGCGGAGGCAGAGCCAGCAAGAACAGTCACGGCGTCCGCGATGCCGAGAGAAAAACTGCGGCCGCGCCACCCGCTGGTGGCAATCCCGCGCACGGGATCTTTCGCTGTAATTTCGAGAGCGCCAAAAAGGGAAGGGCGATCGGGCCGCTCGACCATTCCAATCTTGTAGCGGCAGGAATCGGCCAGGTGAATGGCAATGTCGCCGCCATTATTCACATAGGCGCGCTCGAGCGATGCAGCGCCAAGCATGGATTCGAGAATCGTTTCCGCAACAGCGCCTGCGACCGCGGCCATGGGCGTGATGAAACAATCCTCGCAGTACGGTTCAACGGCGCCAAACATGAGCTGCGCGACTGCACCCTGAGGCCGCCTGAAATTTTCACCAGCGCGGCTGCGGAGCAACGGCAATTCTGCGCAGAGTTCGTCGAGAATCGAGACGAAGCGGCGCGCAGCGGCTTCATAGGCTGCCGAGACATCGCGAGAATCTCCGTCAGCCTCGATAATCAAATCGATCGGGCCATCGTGAAGATGAAGTCGCCGCCCATCCGGCAGCATACGAATTAAGGCGGGTTCCCTCATGACTCGCTGCTCTCCACAAAAGGTTTCAACGGCCACGGATTTTGCGCGTGCGAAAGTATTTGCCGCTGGCGTTCTTTCTCTTTCAAAACATCGCCAAGCGGCCGCACGTAATCCACGTGGCCGCCAAGCACCTTATAGTCGTCTTTTTTCAGCGTGAATTCGATGGGCGCGACGAGCGCGGGTGTCGGCACATAGCCGAACGCATTTTCCGGCATGCGCGTCACGTCCACCATAAAGGTGATGCCGCCACCGGGCCAGATGTAAGCGGGCGCGCCGCCGCAAGTGACGCGGGTAAGTTTGCGCTTCACAGAATCCGTGAGTTTCACCGGATTTTCCGTAACGCCCGCGCGCAGCGATCCTCCCGCCCCGCCCATAAACAACACGGTGGTCAAAGCGGGCTCGCAGTTTTCCCGAATGCGCCCCACCGATTCTTTTAGCGCGTCGGGAAGTTCCTTCTCCACCGGCCGCAATTCTTCGTCGAGTTCGTAATAAGCAAACTGTTCGCCGGTAGTGCTCACCATCAGCAGTCGAAGATGCGGCCACGCAAATTTCGCCTTGAACGGCTTCAGAATCGTGAGCGGGTCGGAAATATTCGTGCCGCCCCAGCCGGTGCCCGGCTCGGCAACCTGAAAATATCTCCCCGGCGTGGAGCGTCGACCCTGAATGGCGATGCCGGTTTCCCGCACACCCAAAAGTTTTCCGGCCTGATGTTCGGAAAGCACGCCGGTGATGTGATCGTCCACCACCACCACGTCGTCCACTTTCCCGTACCACTGCTTGGCGAACATCCCTATGGTGGCGGAGCCGCAGCCGACGCGCATCCGCTCTTCGCGCTGGCCGTTGACGACCGGCGGCTTGCCCGCGGCGACGCGAACGGAGGCGCCCTCATCAATCGTGAGTTCGACTTCCTTCCCGTTGCAAAGATCGAGCAGCGTTTCGCAGGTCACGCGGCCCTCGCTCTTGCTCCCGCCCGTCAGGTGATGCACGCCGCCGAGCGAAAGCATCTGAGAGCCGTACTCGGCGGTGGTGACGTGGCCGACGGGTTCTCCCTGCGCGCGCACTAAATTGCGTTCCGGGCCGAGGTGGCGGTCGGTGTCAATTTTCAGCTTCACGCCGCAATAGCTGAAAATTCCCTCGGTCACCACGGTGACCATGTCCACGCCTTCCACTTCGCTCGAAACTATGAATGGCGCGGGCTTGTAGTCGGGATACGTTGTGCCCGCGCCGATGGCGGTGACGAATGTTTCCTGGCCCTTCATGATTTTTCCGTCCCAATCGCCTTCGCGTTCGAGGAACGGCACCAGCGGCGTGCCCTGCGATTTCGCGCGATCGAGCAGGACGTGCGGATCGACGCGCACCAGTTGCCCCTCGATATTTGCGTAGCGATCGCACGCGCCCGCGTGGCCGCGCTTGATGTAGCAAAGCACCGGGCAGGCGTCGCAACGAACCGTGTCTGGAGGAAATACGTCAGCCATGGGAATTTCCGGACGCGGCGGCAGCTTTTGCAAGGATTGCGGCGCGAACTTTGTCCGGCGTGGCGGGCAGTTTGCGGATGCGAATGCCGGCGGCGTCGTAAAGCGCGTTGAGAATCGCCGGCGCGGTGGGAATCAGCGCCTGCTCGCCAATGCCTTTTGCGCCGAACGGGCCCGCGGGCGAAGGATCTTCAATCAATATCGATTCCACCGGCGGCATGTCGCCAATCGTGGGGATCAGATAATCGTGAAGATTTTCGCCTTTGCCGGGGAAGAATTCTTCCATCAGCGCCATGCCAAGGCCCTGTGCGGCGCCGCCTTCGATCTGCCCTTCGACTAGAGTTGGATTGATGGCGCGGCCCACATCGTGCGCGGCGGTGATTTTCAGGACTTTGATGGTGCCGAGTTCCGTGTCCACTTCCAGTTCGGCAAGGTGTGCGCCGAAACCGTAGACGGCGTAAGGGATTCCTTGACCGGCTTCGTTCAGAGGCGAGGTTGCCGGGTCAAAGGTGGCCTCGGCGCTGATCACGTAACCCCGTTCGTCGAGAGGTAGGTTACGAAGGTCGATTGAATTTTTCTTGCCAGCCTCTTCGACAACGAGCGCGCCATCAAGCAAATGAATCTTCGCACAGTCGCAGGCGCTCGCCAGTTTGAGAATCTTCTTCTTCAATTGTTCGCCGGCGAGATATGCAGCTTTGCCGCTCACGAACGTTTGCCGCGACGCGGAAGTTTTCCCGCAATCGGGGGTAATGTCCGTGTCCCCGGAGAG